>Ga0307508_10000332_pt1 | contig 57039 bp, 55 predicted proteins | sample 9_EM_MG_FD_203089 | JGI IMG/M metagenome (GOLD analysis project Ga0307508, IMG submission 203089) | Populus trichocarpa ectomycorrhiza microbial communities from riparian zone in the Pacific Northwest, United States - 9_EM | ecosystem: Host-associated > Plants > Roots > Unclassified | place... | reverse complement strand
TCCACGCCGCTTGGCGTATTCACTTCAGAGGAGACTCAAGATGAAACTAGGCCTGTTTGGCATGCCGCTGCATCCGCCCACCCGTCCGATCGCGGAGAGCTATGAGGAGGATGCCGCCAAGATCATCCACGCGGACGAGGTCGGCTTCGACGAAGTTTGGATCGGCGAGCACATGTCGTGCACGACCGAGCCCATCTCCTCGCCGCTGATGTTCATGGCCTCACTGCTCAGTCGCACGAAGAACGTCCGCTTCGGCACCGGTGTGATCGCGCTGCCCAACCACCATCCGGCGGTCGTCGCCGCCGAGGTCGCGCAGTTCGATCACCTGAGCCGCGGCCGTCTCATGCTCGGCATCGGCCCGGGTGGCCTCGCCAGCGACATGGAGCTGTTCGACGTGCTCGACGGCCCCTACCGCACCGAACGCATGATGGAGTCGATCGACACCATCCTGAAGCTGTGGCGCAACGATCCGCCCTACCGCATCGATGGCAAGCACTGGAACATCAAGCTGACCGACACCGTCATGCCCGAACTGGGCGTGGGCTACATCCCCAAGCCGTTCCAGCTGCCCCATCCGCCCGTGATGATGACGGCCATGTCGCCGTTCTCCGACAGCTGCAAGACCGCCGGCCTGCGTGGCTGGGGCCCGATGAGCGCGAACTTCTGCCCCGAGTACGTCATTGCCAGTCACTGGAAGAAGTACAAGGAAGGCTGCGAGGTCGGCGGGCGCAAACCCAACGGCGACGACTGGCGGGTCGCGCGCAACATCGTGCTTGCGCGGAGCGACTCCGAGGCGCGCGACCGCGTGATGGATCCGTCAGGCAGCAACTACTACTACTTCGAGTACCTCTGGAAAGTGCTGCTGGCGGTGAACTACACGGCCGTCATGAAGGACGACCCGAAACAACCCGACAGCGAGGTCACCGTCGAGCACTTGATCGACCGCATGGTCGTCTACGGCTCACCGAAGACGGTGACCGACAAACTGCTCGCCTTCCGCGAACGCACCGGTCCCTTCGGTGGCTTGCTGATGGCCATGATGGATGGCTCAGGCGCCAATCGTGCGCGCGAGTTCGAGAGCATGACCCTGCTCGCCCGCGAGGTGATGCCTGCGGTGCGCCAGGCGCTCGGTCGCTAGGGCCGACGGATCGCCCCGAACTTGAAGTGATCGGGACGAACAGCCCGCGCGGCCATCGCGAGCCGCGCGCGTCGGGCGGAGCCATGCCGCGTGCCCGGTCAGGGCACAAACCAACAACAAGGAGACAGACCACATGAAGGGTTCACGAACGATCCGTGCACGCATGCATGCGACAGCAAGAATACTCAAGAAGCTGACGCGCGCTGCGACTTTGGCCACGGTGATGACCGTCGGCGGTGTTCAAGGCGTGCTGGCTGTCGACGGTCTGGCCGAAGACCCCGAGCGGGCGGACACCGGCTGGCCAACCTACAACAACGACTATGCAGGCCAGCGCTTCTCCCCGCTCAAGGAGATCGATGCGCAGAACGTGTCGAAGCTGAGGGAGATCTGCCGATTGGAGCTGTCCGATGGTGGCTCGCTACAGTCCGGCCCCATCCTCGTCAACGGGACGATCATCGTCACCACGGCTCTGGACACCTTCGCGATCAACCCGAGCAACTGCAAGCAGATCTGGAAGGCCACGCGAAAACCGGTGGCCCACATGCCGTTCGTCGTCAACCGCGGTGCGGCGTACACCGACGGGCTCATCGTCCGTGGTACGCCAGACGGCCACCTGGTCGCGCTGGACGCGAAGACGGGTTCGGTCGCCTGGGACAACCAGATCACCGACACGTCCTACGGCGAGTTCGCCTCAGCCGCCCCCCTGGCGTGGCAGGGCGTCGTCTACATGGGCGTCGCGGGCAGCGACTGGGGCATGCGAGGCCGTGTCGTCGCGTTCGATGCCCGCACCGGCCGCGAACTCTGGCGCTTCAACACGATCCCGCGCGGCACTGAAACGGGCGCTGACACCTGGAAGAACAAGGACGCGACGCTGATCGGCGGCGGCGGCATCTGGGGTGCGATGAGCCTCGACGTGCGCGAGGGTGAACTGTTCGTCAGCGTGGGCAACCCGGCACAGGACTTTTTGGCGGACCTTCGTCCGGGCGACAACCTCTTCACCAACTCGCTGGTGGTCCTGGACGCACGCACCGGCGGCGTGAAGTGGTGGTATCAGGCGGTCAAGAACGACCCCTGGGACTACGACCTCGCGTCGGCAGCCGTGCTGTACCAATCGAAGGTCGGCCATCGCGACCTCGTCGCCGTGGCGGGCAAGGACGGCTACCTGCACGGGGTCGACCGCACAAGCCACAAGCTCTTGTTCAAGACGGAAGTCACCACCCAGTTCAAGCAGGGCGCTGCCCCGACCAAGGAGGGAACCAAGCACTGCCCCGGCAATATCGGCGGCGTCGAATGGAACGGGCCGGCCTATGACGTGGACAACCATCAGCTGGTCGTCGGTGCCGTCGACTGGTGCTTCATCACGGCCACGGGCACGCCGGACTATGTGCGCGGCCAGCTGCGCTACGGCGGAACGACCAAGCCGGCACCTGGGGAGAAGGCCACTGGCTGGGTGACCGCTGTGGACGCCGACACCGGTGCGGTCAAGTGGAAGTACCGCACCGAAGCGCCGGTGGTGGCGGCGATCACGCCGAGCGCGGGCGGCGTGACGTTCGCGGGCGACAGTGGCGGCAACCTTCACGCCTTCGACAGCAAGTCCGGCCAGGTCCTGATGTCGAAGAAGCTCGACGGCGCGCTGGGTGGCGGGATCATCACCTACGCTTACGGCGGCAAGCAGTTCGTGGCGGCGACGACGGGCAACATTTCTCGGCTGACCTTCGGCGGTACGGGCAACCCCAGCCTGGTGATCTTCGGGCTGTGATCAGCGTGATGCGCCTTCCATGGATCGCGCTTCTGGCGATTTCCGTCTGCGGATCGGGGCCCCGCGCGCAGGCGCAGGAGGCCGCCGCCGGTGCATCCCCGGTCGCCAGCGGCGCCGCGTCCTCCCCCGAGCCGGATCCGGCGCGCGGCCGTCGCGCGTTCCAGCGCTACTGCGGCGTGTGCCATGGCACACGGGGTGAAGGCGGACTCGGCCCGCCGCTTCAGGGGGTGTCCAAGCGCCTGACTTCCGAGGAGATCACGCACCAGATCGTCGAGCCGAGGGGCTCAATGCCTCGCCTGTACCCGAATCCGGTCGACGGACCGACCCTGGGCGATCTGCTCGTGTTCCTCGGGCGCCTGCGATGACCTCCACTTCAAGTACCTCTGGAATCGAACGCGAACTCGTCAATGCCGGTGTGGGGATTGCCCGCGTGTTGGTCGTCTATGGTTCACCGGAAGTGGACCGCCCCTTCGCAGCCGCGGAGGAGGCGGTGACGATTTGATCCGACGGGAATCGGTTCGCCCCGTGAGGTCTGAAGGACTGCAATGATGCAGACCTTGTCTGGAAGTCCTGACCGACACACCGAGGCGTAGCGCGCTGGCGGGGGCCCCACCAAGCAACCCAGGGGCCTGCGTGGCGCGACGATTTCGCAATGGCCGCGCCCGAGCGCTCCCATTCATGACCTGTCGCGGCTGGGTGCTCCGCGCCCCACACGCTTGTGCGTCATCCCCGCAGAAAGTCTTGCGCTCCTTTCCGCGGAGGCGCCACCGCCGATTCGTGCGGAGAGCGTCTGCGACGCCGCCCTCAGCGTCTCGGTGACCTCGGGGACCGACTTGCGCAGGGTCTGGTCGATGCGCTCTGCATAGGGGACCGTGAGCGCTGCGATGGCCCTGCCCTGCGTGTCGAGGATAGGAAAACTGATGGCGTACAGGCCTCGAACCTGTACGCTCGGGATCGACTCGTAGCCACTGGCGCAGATCGAATCGAGCATGCTCTCGATCTGCGGATTGGCTTGCTCCGGGCGGCGTTGGACCGACTCTTCGATCCAGAGCTTGCGGGTCTCGTCGTCCTGGAACGCGAGCAGCACTCGTCCGGACGCCGAGATCATGACGTCCAACTCCGCGCCGGCGCGCACCGCGAATCCCATACCGCTCGGCGTGTCCACCTTGTACAGGACAACCTGCTTGCCTTGGCCGTAGACCGTGAGGTGACACGATTGATCGAGTTCGCCCGCCAGGCGCTGCATGACGGGCATCGCCTCGAAGAGCAGGCGATGCGTCGGCGGATTGACGTGCGAGAGCTCGAACAGCTTGGTCGTGATGCTGTACGAGCCGTCCTCGACGAGCGCCACGTAGTTCCTGTCGACCAGGCACGCGAGCATGCGGTAGATCTCGCCGACACTCCGGCCCAGTTGCTGCGCAATGTCCTTCTGCGACATCGCCTGCTCGCTGCGGCACAAGGCCTCGAGAATGTCGAGCCCCTTTTCCAAAGCAGGTGCGGAATACGATCTGCTCTCGGCGTCGACCACCGTGCTGCGTTCGTTCCGGTCTTCCTTCATTCGCCTACCTCAATGCGGACCCGGCGGCCGAGCTGGCTCGAAGCCGGTCCTATTTCATCAGTGAAATCAATGGATCATAGATGAGTCGCCGCGTCGCCGACCGTGATCGCACCAAGGCGTCTGCTTCAATCCGTTGCGAAGGCCGCGCCGCTCTCGAGAAGGCCGCCAATCTCGTCTGAGCCAAACCCCAGTTCCGTCAGGATGGACGCCGTGTCCCATCCCCGTGGACACGAGGGCGATCGGAGCGCCGGGTAGGCCTCGTCGAACCTGATCGACGAACGAATCGCGGCCGTCCGTCCCTCGGTCGGGTGATCCTCGTGCTGAATCAGCCCCACCGCCTGAAGGTGCGGATCTCGCTGCAGCGACTCCAGCGTGTGGCAGGGCTGAGCCGCGATGTCCGCGACGCGCAGCGCATCGAGCCACTCGGAAGAGGTCTTGTTGGTCAAGGGTTGACCTCGAACGGCGAACCATTCCGACACGTTGCGCGCGCGCGCAGCGACGCTCGAGAACCGGATGTCGTCGAGCAACTCGCGGCGATCGGTCGCGATGAGAAACGCACGCACCTGAGGGTCCGTGTTCACCGTGAAGGAGATCCACCCGTCCGACGTCTTCACCGGCTTGTTGTGCGGGCTGAGCAGCCGAAGGTCACCGGGCGGCCCCACCGGCGGGTCGAAGCTCTGCTGCGCCAAGTGCTCCTGAAGGACGAAGGCCGCCATGGTCTCGAACATCGGAACCTCGATGCTGCAGCCGCGTCCCGTCACCTTCTTCTCGAACAGCGCAGCCAGAATCGAGCCTGCAGCGATCTCGCCTGACGTGTGATCGCAGATCAGCATGGGCACGTAGCTGGGCGTCCCGTCGCGCGCGAGCGCCAGACCTGCCATTCCCGTGACGCCCTGGACCACGCTGTCGTATGTCGGCTGGCCGGCATACGGGCCATCGGTGCCGTAACCCGTGATCAGGCAATAGATCTTGTCCGGATGCCGCGCTCGGATCGCTGGCCCATCCAGGCCGAGTCTTTCCAGCGCCCCCGGGCGCATGTTGGCGACGATGACGTCCGCAGACGCGACGAGGCGCTCGATCACCAACTTGGCGTCGGGCTTCTTGAGATCGAGACAGATGTTTCGCTTGCCCCGGTTGAAGTGAAGGTACGCGCCGGAATGCTGGCCGGTAGGAGAGAGTCCTCCCAGTCCTCGCATCAAGTCTCCCTCCGGGCTCTCGACCTTGACGACCTCGGCACCGTACTGGGCCAGGCGCCACGTGCAGACCGGGCCGACGACGACGCTCGTCAAGTCCAGGATACGAACACCCTTCAGTGGTTCGAAGCTCATGCGAGATCAATCTCCATTTCTACGGCCACCACGTTCTTCTCGTTGAGGGCCTTGAGGACGCAACGCCCGCCGTCCTGGCTTGCGACCAGCGTCATCGGGTAGCGGCAGAACAACGGCTTCAGATGGCGTATCCGAACGGCGGACGGCGTCCACTGCATCTCCGTTCGCGCGAACTCCGTCAACAGCAGCGTCGACAAGCCGCCATTGACCACGAGGTCCGGATAGCCCTCGACCTGACGCGCGTAGGACCGATCAATGTGAATCCTGTGGGAGTTGAACCCGAGCGCCGAATACTGAAAGAGCAGGGTCTCGTCGGGGACGAGGGTCTTCGTGCGCTCGGTGTCCGAGAAGCTGTGTGACTGGGCAGGACGATCCGGAGTCGCTGCAGAAGACGAAGGGAGCAGCAAGTAGGTCTGCGTCTCGACGACGGCCGGCTCGGACCCGGATTCGGTCTGAAGCGAGTGCGTGATCGTTGCCACTGCCATCGGACCCGCAGCAGACGTCTTGCGGGCAATGCGCTGGACGGCGCTTGTCCTGATCACGCGCGCGCCGATCGGAAGGCTGCCCCGGTAGGCCACCTCTCTGCCCCCGAGCAGGAGTCGGGGAAGACCGAGCTCGGGCATCGCAACACCGAGGCCGGGAAAGCCGTCCGCGCGCAACTCGGAGCGCCGCGTGTCCGCCCCGAGCATGAAGAAGTGCCAGCCGCGCGGCAACTCGCCGGCCTCGATCACATCGTCGGCAGGCAGGTCGAGCATCGCCGCCACGCGCCGCACGTCGGCCACGGAGCACACCTCCATGCGCACGGTCGGACTGTCAGATTCACCCATCGGAGCAGTGTTCCTCTTGCCTCAGAGCGTGCCCGCCAAAGGCGAGCAGTGCGTTCATCAATGCACTCAATCGTTCATCGGCAAGAGAAGCTTACTGATACCCGACCTGAAATGGCGAGAACTTTTGTCTAGGTGTTTTTACCTATGCATTATTGACTTCACCAATGAATCTATCTAATCTTCGATTCGTGGCTCGGTCAGGGCATTCGCGCCCACCCCAACCACGTTCCAGCCGAGTCACTGTCTTCGCGTGCCACTGCCGGCACATGGAGCGGCACTCAGCCCACCAGATCCGCCGACTTGCCAAGGACCCGCCATGAATTTCAAGTTCCACCACATGAACCTGTGCACGGACAGCCTCCCCCGGCTGACCAAGTTCTATCAAACGCTCTTCGACCTCGGAACGATCAAGGACGAGGAGCACACCGTCATCAGCGGTCGCTCAGAGAACCGGCCGTACACCGGCAAGGTGGACTTCTTGAGCGACGGCGCCATCGAGTTCCACTGGGCCGAGCGCGACCTCGACACCGGCTTCAAGATGAAGCAGTTCGTCAACCCGATGGCGCACGGCCACTTCTGCTTCCGCACCGACGACATCAAGGGCTTCATGCGCAGATGCGACGAGCGCGGAATCCGCTACTCGGACTACGGCACATGGGCCATCCCCGGCTGGTACCAGGTGTTCCTGCAAGACCCGGACGGCAACGTCATCGAGGTTCACCAGCCCGGCGTCTTCGGCACCTGAGCGGCGCACACCGTCCGGACAGAAGTGCAGTGGCCCTCAGCCACTGCTTGAGCGAGACAGCGGGCGCCATTGGAAGCGCCCGCAGGCCAGGGGCACTTTTGATCGTGTGCGCGGATGCACCGGCTCCACTCCCCTGGCTCGCCGGCGGCCCGGAACTGCAAGACGAAAACAGAACAACGGAGACAAGCAATGAACATCACACAGCAATCGCATGCCCCACGAGACCTGGTGCAACCCATGGTCCGCTCCCTGATAGCAGCTTCGGTCGCACTGTCTGCGGCAGCGCTCTCCGGCTGCGGAGGCAGTGACGACACACCGGCGGTCACCGCCGAAGCAGTGACCTGCGAGAGCCTCGTAGGAACGACGGTCGCCGGCGGAACGGTTCAGTCGGCCGTCTCGATTCCCGCCGGGGACTACACGCCTCCAGGGCAAACCAGCGCGATCGCCGGCCTTCCCGCGTTCTGCAGGGTCACCGCAACAATGCGGCCGACGCCGGACTCGAACATCGGCGTCGAGCTGTGGATGCCGCGCCAGAACTGGAACGGCCGCTTCCTGGGTACGGGCAACGGCGGCGGTGGCGGAGCCATCGCCTACATCACCGGCATCGCGGAAGGTCTGAAGAGAGGATTCGCCGCGGCCAACACCGACCTCGGGACGGCACCGGACCCCAATCAGGTCATCGACCACCCGGAGCGCTGGCGCGACTTCGGCTACCGCGCGAACCACGAGATGACGGTCGCCGGAAAGACGTTGATCACGGCGTACTACAAGGCGGCGCCGCGCACTTCGATCTTCTCGGGCTGCTCGACCGGTGGTCAGCAGGCGCTGACGATTGCGCAACGCTACCCAGAGGACTACAACGGCATCGTAGCCGGCGCGCCCGCGAACAATCGCACCCACCTCCACACGATGTTCCTGAGCAACCTCCAGGCGCTCAATGCGCCTGGCGCGGTGATCTCACAGGCCAAGCTGAACATGGTGACCGGCAAGGTGCTCGCGGCCTGCGTTGGCAAGGACGGTGGCGCGTCCACCGACACCTATCTGACCGACCCACGTCAATGCAACTTCGATCCGGAAACGATTCCGAAGTGTTCGGGTACGGATGACGCATCCTGCCTCACCGTTCCTCAGTTGACGGCCCTGAAGTCGGCATGGAACGGTCCGGTCAATCCGCGCACGGGAGAGCGCATCTTCGCGGGACTGGCCGTGGGTTCCGAGAGCGCGGTCTTCGGACTGGCGTTCCAGGCCGACACCGTCTCATGGCCTTCGCAGCAGCTCTACATGTTCAAGTGGGCACTGGGTGCGAACTGGAACTACGCGAACTTCGACTTCGACCACGACATGGATGCCGTCGATGCCCGCCTCGCGCCCATCATGAACGCGAACGATCCCGACCTCTCCCGATTCAAGGCGGCAGGCGGCAAGCTGATGATGTTCAACGGGACCGCAGATCCCGGCGTGCCCTTCGCGAGTCCCATCGAATACTACGAACGTGTGGTGCAGGCCCAAGGCGGCGACCTCGCGGGAACGCAGAACTTCTTCCGCTTCTACCAGGTGCCCGGCATGGGCCACTGCGCCAGCATCACCGGCGGGCCCGGCGTGGGCGACTTCGGTCAGTCGTACTCACCCTATGTTCCAAAGGATCAGGCCCACGACATTCTTCTCAAGCTCGCCGACTGGGTCGAGAACAAGAACGCACCCGACAGCATCATCGCGACGAAGTACGCGGACCCGGCGGGCACCAGCGTCGCGGCCGAACGACCGCTGTGCACCTACCCCAAGCTTCCGACATATCAAAGCGGCGACGCGACGAAGGCCAGCAGCTTCCAGTGCGTCGATGCGCCGAGGAACGGGGTTGTGGTGCCCGCGGCCAGATACCTGAACTGAGACGCTTGCCAGCCGCCTGCACCCACACGCTCCACTCACTCCATACAGCCTACCCGGAGACAACCATGACCAACGAGATCACTTCTTCGCTCGCCGCGCAAGGCGCCATGTCCACCCAGCGCCGCACGCTGCTCAAGCAGTTGGGCGGCTTGGCGGCGACCACGCTCGCGCCCGGAATCGCCCTGGCGCAAGGCGGCGGCAAGCACAACCTGAAGATCGCGATCTCGCTTCCCGAGAGTCACCCGACGCCGATCGCCCTCAAGGCCGCCTGCGCCGACATCCTGAAGGAATCGAACGGACGCCTGACGATCGAGGTCTATCCGAACGGCCAGCTCGGCAGCGACACCGACACCGTGTCGCAGGTACGCTCGGGCGCGATCGACTTCGTCTGCACGGCGGGCGGGACCATCTGGGGCAATCTCGTGCCGGTGGCGTCCATCACCACGATCGCATTTGCGTTCCCCGACTACGCCACGGTCTGGAAGGCCATCGACGGGGAGCTCGGTGCACACATGCGCTCGGCATTCGACAAGGTCAACCTCGTCCCCGTCGGCAACGCCTTCGACCACGGCTTCCGACAGATCACGACGTCGGCCAGACCCGTGGTGTCACCGAAGGACGTGGTCGGCATGAAGATTCGCGTGCCTGCCAGCACCATCCTCACCTCGCTCTTCAAGGGCCTGGACGCCTCGCCGGCCACGGTTCCGATCGGCGAGCTCTACACCGCGCTGCAGACCAAGGTGGTCGACGGGCAGGAGAACGCGCTGCCGACGATCGACTCGACGAAGATCTACGAAGTCCAGAAATACTGCTCGTACACCTCGCACGCGTGGGACTACTTCCTGCTGGTCGGCAACAAGAAGAACTGGGCCCAGGTGCCCGAAGACTTGCGGGCGCTGGCCACGCGCGTCTTCGACGCCCATGCGATGAAGCAACGCGCTGCGCACGAGGGCCTGAACAGCTCGCTCGAGGCCAAGCTCAAGGGTTTCGGCATGCAGTTCAACAAGGTGGACGGCAAGCCCTTCCGCGACACGCTGCAGAAGGCCGGCTACTACGCCGAATGGCAGAAGAAGTTCGGCCCCGAGGCCTGGGCGCTGCTCGAGAAGTACAGCGGCAAGCTGGCCTGACCCACGTCGATGTCGAGCTCGCAACGACGCGCCCGCAGCCCTCACAAGGTGCCGCGGGCAGACGACACCCCTCCACCGCGCAGGGCTGAACGGCCACCGCCGAAAACGCCGGCTGTCGTCGCCCTCCGTCGCACCGAGCGATCTGCTCCGAGCAATCGGGAACCTGGAGAACCCTCAGTGGATCCGTCCGCACTTTCCGACAGCCCGCGCATCGCGTCCGGCTCGCCCCCGCCGTCGAGCCCATGGCAACGCGTCGTCAGCCGCGCGGACCGACTGCTTGCCATCGTCACCGAGGTGCCCGCAGCGCTGCTGGTTCTGGTGGAGATCCTCGTCCTGCTATCGGGTGTGGTGAGTCGCTACGCCTTTCACAAGCCGCTCACCTGGTCCGACGAACTGGCCGCGATGCTGTTCCTGTGGCTTGCCATGTTCGGGGCGGTGATCGCATTTCGCAGATCCGGACACATGCGGATGACGGCCCTGGTCGACCTCGCGTCGCCAGGCACCAGAGCACTTCTTAATCTCGTGGGCGTGGCCGCCGCAGGAGCGTTCCTGTTGCTGGTCGGGCATTCGTCGTACGAGTTCGCTTCCGAAGAGATCATCGTCCTCACACCGTCGATGGGCATCTCCAACGTGTGGCGGGCCGCGGCGCTGCCTTGCGGCGTCGCGCTGATGGTCGTGGCCGCAGCCTTGAAGCTTGCGGAAGTCGCCGACTGGCGGCGTGTGATCGCCGCCGTCGGGCTGGTCGCGGCCGCGGTGGGCGCGCTCTACCTGATGCGGCCGCTGTTCGAAGGACTGGGCAACATCAACCTCCTCATCTTCTTCGTCGGAATCGTCGGCGTTCTCGTTCTGGCCGGAGTGCCCATCGCCTTCGCGTTCGGACTGGCCACGTTCGGGTACATCGCGCTGGCCACCTCCAAACCGACGATGGTCATCATCGGGCGGCTGGACGAAGGCATGGCGCACCTCGTGCTGCTGGCCGTACCGCTGTTCGTGTTCCTGGGCATCATTCTCGATCTCACCGGCATGGCCAAGGCCATGGTGCGCTTCCTCGCCTCGATGCTCGGCCACGTCCGCGGCGGACTGTCCTATGTGCTGGTCGGCGGGATGTACCTGGTCTCGGGAATCTCCGGCTCAAAGGCGGCCGACATGGCAGCGATCGCTCCTGTCCTCTTTCCTGAAATGCGCAAGCGCGGCGAAGACGAAGGCGAGATGGTCGCCCTGCTCGCCGCCACCGGCGCGCAGACGGAGACCATTCCCCCCAGCATCGTGCTGATCACCATCGGCTCGGTCACGGGCATCTCGATCGCGTCACTGTTCGCAGGTGGACTGGTGCCGGCACTCGTTCTGGCCGTACTGCTCTGCCTGGTCGTCTGGTGGCGAAATCGAAAGGTTGACGTCAGCGGCCTGCGACGGGCGAGTCGGACCGAGGTTGGCCGGTCGTTCATGGTGGCGCTGCCGGCACTGGCCCTGCCCTTCATCATTCGCGCCGCGGTCGTCGAGGGCGTCGCGACGGCAACCGAAGTGTCAACCATCGGCATCGCCTACACCGTGCTCGCCGGCCTGTTCATCTATCGCCAACTGGACTACCGAAAGCTTTGGCCGGCACTGGTTGACACCGCCGCACTGTCAGGGGCGATCCTACTGATCATCGGCACCGCCACCGGGATGGCGTGGGCGCTCACGCAGTCGGGCTTCTCGCGGCAGCTGGCACAAGCGATGACGCAGTTGCCCGGCGGAACGGCCGGCTTCATCGCAGTGTCCATCCTGGCCTTCATCGTGCTCGGCAGCGTTCTGGAAGGCATCCCCGCCATCGTCGTCTTCGGCCCACTGCTGTTCCCCATCGCCAAGCAGATGGGCGTCAACGACGTGCACTACTCGATGGTCGTCGTGCTCGCGATGGGCATCGGACTGTTCGCACCACCCTTCGGGGTCGGGTACTACGCGGCATGTGCCATCAGCCGGGTCAGTCCGAGCGCCGGCATGAGGCCGATCCTGAAATACATCGCCGCCTTGATTGTCGGCACCGTCATCGTCGCCGCGGTTCCTTGGCTGTCGACGAGCTTCATCAAGTAGGAGTGCCATGGCCACCATCTTCTTGACGGGCGCGACCGGGTACATCGGCGGATCCGTTGCCGCCAAGCTCATGGAAGCGGGGTACATGGTGCGCGGCCTGGTCAGGAACCACGACAGCGCCACGCGTCTCGCCGCGCTCGGCATTGAGCCGGTCCTCGGGACGCTCGACGAGAGCGAGCTGCTGACGGCAGAGGCCGGCCGTTCGGATGGCGTGATCAACACGGCGAGCGCCGATCACGCCAGCTCCGTCCGCGCGCTCATCGCGGGGTTGAAGGGCTCCTCGAAGCCATTCCTGCACACCAGCGGCTGCAGCGTCATCGGCGACGATGCGCGCGGCAATCGAAGCAGCGACGTCGTGTTCGACGAAGACACCCCGTTCGTCGTCAATCCGCTGAAGCAGGCGCGGCGAGACATCGACCTGATGGTCCTCGAGGCCGCCAGATCGGGCGTGCGGTCGGTGGTCATCTGCCCCAGCAACATCTACGGGACAGGCAAGGGCCTGAACCCGAACAGTGTGCAGATCCCGTTTCTCGTCAGCAATGCACGTGAGCAGGGATCGGTGCAGATCGTCGGCGCCGGACTGAACATCTGGTCCAACGTGCACATCGACGACGTGACCGACCTCTACCTGCTCGCGTTGAAGAAGGCTCCGGCCGGCTCCTTCTATTTCGCGGAGAACGGCGAGGCTTCGTTCGGAGTCATCGGAGCAGCGATCGCGAAGCGACTCCGCCACTCGCCCGTCGAATCACTGCCTCCCGAAGAGGCCGCGCGCCGATGGGGCGAATCCAAGGCCTACTTCTCCCTGGGCAGCAACAGCCGCGTGCGCGCCCTGCGCGCACGACGTGAACTCGGATGGAACCCGCAGCACTCGTCCGTGCTGGCCTGGATCGCGAACGACATGCCCGCGGCGGAGGCCCCCTCCGATCAGGCCGCACCGCCCCCACCTCCATGACACAAGGAACTTCCATGCTTCTCAAGGACAAGGTCTGCGTCGTCGCAGGCGCCGGCTCGCCGCGCGGCATCGGCTACGCGACCGCGGAGCTCTTCGCGGAACACGGCGCCAAGGTCGTCGTCGTGGACATATCGATCGACAAGGACTCGGCGGCGGCCATCGAGGCATCGATCCGAAAGAACACGAGGACCGACGCCGAGGTCTTCGGGATCCGATGCGACATCACGAGCGCGGCCGATTGCGACCGGCTGGTCGCCGCGGCCGTGGACCGCTTCGGCGCCCTGGATTGCCTGGTGAACAGCGCGGGCATCGTCAGATCGCAGCCGCTGCTGGACATCAGCGAGCAGGACTACCAGCTCGTCGTCGACGTGAACATGAGAGGCGCATTCAACCTCTGCAAGAGCGCGCTCGCCCACTTCGTCCCACAACGGCGCGGCGTCATCGTCAACGTCGCTTCGGCCGCCGCGCAACGTGGGGGCGGACTGGTTGGCGGGGCACACTATGCCGCGGCGAAGGGTGGCGTCGTCAGCCTGACGCGCAGCATCGCTCGCGAGTACGGGCCGCAGGGGATACGAGCGAACGTGATCTGTCCCGCGATGATCGAGACTTCCATGCTCGACGGCCTGTCCGCCGAGCGGCTGACCGGCATCCTGGCCGGCATCCCGCTGCAGCGCGCCGGCACGGCGCGCGAAGCCGCGGGCGCCTGCCTCTTCCTCGCATCGGAGCTTTCCGGGTTCGTCACCGGCGCGACGATCGACGTCAACGGCGGAAGCCACATTCACTGAGTCGGAGAGACCCCATGATTCTCGAGATCGCAGACATCCGCATCCTGCCGAGCACCGGCGCGGAATTCGAGCAGGCGGCGCAACGCGGTCTGACCACGGTATTCCCCAAGGCCCAGGGATTTCTGGGCCACGAGGTTCGACACAGCATCGAGTCGCCGGACCGCTACGTTCTTCTGCTGCAATGGGAGAAGCTGGAAGACCACACGGTGACCTTCCGCGGCTCTCCGCTCTTCGCCGAGTGGCGCGCACTGGTCTCCGCGTTCTTCGCACAGCCGCCCTCCGTCGAACACTTCAGCCTCGCAGGCTCGTCGCGCAACGCATAGCGGCGCGGCTCGCGCAGGCGCTGGACCAGCGTTCAGGCGTCCGCAGCGCCCGATGATTCCGGTGACCGCTGGCACGGCCGAGAGGAAGCCATCTCGGTCCTCCGTCGGGACCCGACGGCCGAGTCCGGCCAGCGGTGATGCCGACCCTAACGAGCAGCATCGCTTCAAACCATGACCATCTCCACACAAGACACCATCCTCGTCGTCGGCGCCGGCATCATGGGCGCCGGCATTGCCCAGGTCGCCGCGCAGGCCGGGCACCCTGTCCTCCTCTTCGACACCCGACCCGACGCAGCCATCGTCGCCAAGGGACAGCTGGCCAAGACACTGGAGACGCTGGTCGCCAAGGGAAAGATGAGCGGGGCCGCCGCCACCGACGCCATCGCCCGCATCGAGCCCATCCCATCGTTGGCTGCCGCGAGCGGCGCACGCATCGCCATCGAAGCCATCGTCGAAACACTGGACGCCAAGCGCACGCTCTTCGCTGACCTGGAAGTCAACTTGGCCGCCGATGCCATCCTGGCGACCAACACCTCGTCCATCAGTGTCACCGCGATCGCGAACGGCATGCGGCATCCCGAACGCCTCGTCGGCATGCACTTCTTCAATCCCGTGCCGCTCATGCGATTGGTCGAAGTTGTCAGCGGGCTGCAAACATCGCCCGGCGTCGCCGATGCCATCTTCGAGCTCAGCCGAGCCTGGCGCAAGGTCCCGGTGCACGCCAAGAGCACGCCCGGCTTCATCGTCAACCGCATCGCGCGTCCCTACTACGCGGAGACCTTGGCTCTGCTTCAAGAAAGGGCATCGACTCCGGCGATCCTCGACGCGTGCTTGCGCGGCGCAGGATTCAAGATGGGGCCGTGCGAGTTGATGGACCTGATCGGCCATGACACGAACTTCAGCGTGACCCAGTCGGTCTTTGAGGCCAACTTCTACGACAAGCGGTTCGTCCCCAGCCTCGTGCAACGCGAACTTGTCGACGGCGGCCTGCTCGGTCGAAAAACTGGCCGAGGCTTCTACGCGTATCCCGCGGCAACCAGCGTCGAGCAGCAGAGCGCGGAAACACACACATTGCAGGCGCCCAAGCGGGTCGTCATACACGGCAGCAGTCCCGCCGCGGAAGCGTTGGACCAGCTTGTCGCACCTGCGCTGACTGGTTTCGGACTGACTTCCGAGCGAAATCTTGAAAGCACGTGGACCGGCGTCGAGGTCGATGCCGCGCGCTTGGTCCTGACCGACGGGCGCCCCGCATTCGAACTGGCACGGGGCTTCAGCACGAACGACGTGGCAGTGTTCGATCGACCCCTCAACGGAGTCACCGTCGCAAGCCTGAGCACGCTCGCATACGCGATCAATCGCGACTCCGGCCCGTCTTGGAAGATCCAGTCAGCTGCCTGGCTTGCAGCACTTGGCTTCACCCCACGCCTTGTTGAAGACACGCCCGGGCTCGTGGTGGCTCGCACCGTCGCGATGCTCGTGAACGAGGCCGCGGATGCCGTGCAGCAAGGTGTCTGCACTCCCGAAGCTGCTGACATCGCGATGAAACTCGGCGTCAACTACCCGTCCGGCCCGTTTGAATGGCTGGCAGGCTGGGACGCACGTGAAGTCATCGCGGTGGTCGAGGCACTGGACGCCACCTATCGCGGTGAACGGTACCGTGTCAGCCCGTGGCTACGCAGGTATGCCTGATGCGCCGGCGGCCGGCCATGCCACGTCTGGCTGCGGGACCGGCCGCCGTGCGTGAAAGGCTTTGATCAACGAATCGCTATCCCCGCCAATTCGGCGTGCCTAACGGCAGTGCCTTGCGCGATTGAGCTGCATCGACGTCGGGGCGGTGCCGACGACACCGACTCTGGCCTCCACAAGATTACCAATTGATCGAATGTCTCGCGCCCCCTTTAAGCAGACCAGCGCGGCCGTTTCGGCCGAGGCCGGAGACCGGCCTCGAGGAGTGCGACTTCTCAGTCGCATATGTCGAACTCGGTCACTCCAAAATTTGGCCTCATGACCAACGAGTCCCAGATCTTGTCACCCCACAAGAAGACTCCCCTACCTTCAAGTTCGAAGTAGATCGACATCGTGACGCTCATGCGACGGCTGTGCATCGTCGGATACCTTCCGAATTCAATTGGGGGGAGAAGGCACTGGCGTCGATGTTGAGAAACAGCCATTGGGGATCGTCAAGATGTTGCAGCGGCGCGAACCCTCGCGTATGAACCTCCCAGCACGCACGGTCGAGGTCGCGCCGCGCACTCGCACCATTGCAGCGATCAAACATGTCAGGTGGCGGAATTGCGGCGCCTTGCGAATCGCTCGCACGGAGCAGAGCCTCGTGACCCACCAGGCGTTGATGTGAAAGGCTGAAGATCGGCTGAAACGCGGAAGCAAGGGTGAAGTTCTCGTACAGCGTCCTGGCCGATCCGACGTTGTCCTCTCCCAAGTGTTCAAGCAAAGGTCGCCAGTGCATCGAGCTCGAGTGGGTGTGATCTCCAGGCATTTCGGCGGGTGGCTGCGGCGTCGATCCGGGCATCGGCCAAGACGATGCGTGCACCACGGCAGATGACGGACGACACTTACGAATCTCTCTTGCTCGCATTCGGATCGGTCGGCACCAGGTTCTCCATGTCAACGTCTTCGCTCCCGAAACTGAAGCCCTCGCGCGCCTGGATCGAGTTCGCAGCTTCCCTACCAATGAACTGATGCCGAAGTAGAGCCTGCCCGAAGCGCAGGCGGGACGTGTGCATCGGTCGCGATCCATCGCTCACCTCGATCAGGAAACCGAACACCGCGTCGGAACAACCCAATTCACCCTCGCCTTTGCAGACCGGCTGGCCTCTGCACAAGGAATGGGTTGTCGCGGTGAGCACGCCTCAGCAGTGGGACACGGCGCGAGATTGGCGATTCGGGACGACGTGGGTGTCCTCTTCATCATGAACAAAGACTTGAGTTGCGAGGTGCCAATGCTCAGGTCTTCTCCATTACTGGACACTTACCGAGCCCGAGCGTCAGTCGCGAGCCGGCCCCGTCGATCCGAACAGCTTTGCCTACATCTATGGGCAGGCCCTGCGAGGTCGGGCGGCCAAGCTAGATGCCTGACGACGCGGCGGCGAAGGAAACCGAGAACTCTGCCCCCGCTCGCTCGTTGCGCGCCGAAATGGCCCAGCCGTGCCTGTCGGCAATCTGCTTGCAGATCGCCAGACCCAGTCCGGCGCCCTCATCGCGCCGATGCCGGCCGCGCCAGAAGCGCTTGAAGAGTTCGGGCATGTCCTTCTCAGGAATGCCAGGGCCATAGTCGCGCACCAACATCCGGGCTTGACTCACGTCAACGACCACTCGTGATCCGGTCGGTGAATGATGAATGGCGTTCTCGAGCAGGTTGCGGATCAGGACCTGAATTGCCCCCGGATCGGCCGCGACCATCGCAGCGCTGGGACACGCGACCTCCACCGAAATCTCTCTCGAACTCGCCAGTCGAGACAGCTGTTCGACGGCGGACTGCGCAATCTGCTTGATGTCGACGCGCTCGATCGAGTAGTTCTGCGGCTCACTGGTCTCCGCCAGATGCAGGAGCTGCTGGACATAGCGAGCCATGTGATCCAGATCTTTCAGCAACATGGTCCTGTCGGCGGCGCCATCGAGTTCGATCTGTCCACGCATCAGCGTGATCGGCGTCTTCAGCTCGTGTGCCGCAGTCGCCAGAAACTCCTGCTGAACATGAAAGCCCCTCTCCAGTCGATCGAGGACGACGTTGAACATTCGAACCAGCGGTGCGACTTCCGCGGCCACGCCGCTCACCTCCAGGCGTTGAGTCAGGTTGTTGGGATCGATCTTTGCCGCGGCTTCGCCCACGCGACGAAGTTGATGGATCATTCGGCGCGTGGCCATGTAGACGACCAAACCAAAGATGGCCAAGGCGATGACCACGGCGGCGCTGGCGCTCTTGCGGGCCACGGATCCGGCGATCGTGAGGATCGCCCCATCGAACCGATCGCTGCGGACGATCTGCAGGTAGTTGTCATGCTGAGGGGGACCCACAGGCATGGTCAGCACGTGAAGTGTCGTCTCGCCCCTGGGCAGCGAAAAGTCGGCGCGAGCAGGGTCGAACACCGCACCCTCGGGAGCGAGTGCCGAGGTTCCGAGGTCCGAACTCAGAAGGACACGCCCGCGCCCATCGACCACGCGGTAGAACAGCTCCGTGCGGAGTGCATCGAAGATCTGGGTCAGCTCGACGGGGAGCTCAGCGAATACCTGCTTGCCGGAGGAGTCGAAACGAAGATCCTTGCTGATGTGCAAGGCGATCTCGTGTTGGCCAATGCGACCGAGGAACGAGGGGTACTGCTGAGTCAGTACCGCCGCGCCCAAGAAGATGAGGGTCGCGGCACCGACCAAGGCCAGGGTCGCGGCGAACAGCATGCTCGCCGACAGACTGCTACCGGGACGTCGGATGCGCCAGCGCATATCCCAGCCCTCTCATGTTCAGGATTTCCAGGTTGGCACCGATGGCCGCGAGTTTCTTGCGGAGACGATGCAGGGCGACGTCGAGAGCATTGGAAGTCACATGCTCGCTCAATCCCCATCCCGCAAGCTCCAATGCCGTGCGCCTGACCGTGCGGCCTCGCGCCTTCACCAGGCACAGCATGATCTGAAGTTCCGCCGGGGCCAGGGAGATCTTTTCGTCGCCGTGCCTCATCGAGGCTTCCGACGCCAGGATTTGCAGACCGGAATACTCGGGCGCGATGTCTTCCATTTGAGCCGGGCGACGCAGCAGCGCCCGCACGCGCGCCACGAGCTCGTCCATCGAAAATGGCTTCGCCAGGTAGTCGTCCGCTCCGACTTCGAGGCCCTCGATGCGATCGTTGAGCGCGTCCCGAGCCGTGAGCATGAGGCATGGCATAGAACTTCCCTGCGCGCGCAGTTGGCGTACCAGCTCAAGGCCATCGCCGTCGGGCAGGCCGCGGTCGACAATGAGCGCAGAGTAAGAGAGCTGCTCGAGCGCAGCCCTCGCATGCGCTATGCGATCGAAGGTCTCGAGTTCGATGCCGGTCCCCTCGAACGCCTTGCGGATCAGCGCCGCCAGACGTTCATGGTCTTCCACAAGTGCGACTCGGTTCACGAGGGCTCCGCAGGAGTCACTTCAGAAGCGATACAGATACCCGACGCGGACGCCGGGAGAGGTCGCCTTGTCCACGATCGGGCTGTCCGTGATGCCGGATCCTCGGCGCGTTGCGCCCAGTTCCATGAAGACCCGCTGACGCGGATCGATCATGTAGCCGAAACGCAGCGAGGCCTCCGCGTTCACCGTGGCCTTGCCGAGATACTCGGGCCTGGCCGCCGTCGCCTCGGCCGCCGTGACGCCGTAGTAGTAGTCCACGTACTTCTTGTCCTGCCAAGTCAGGCCCAGCCCAGGCGTCAGTTCGAATCGACTGTTCCAGACGAATGACCGCTCCACACCCAGCTTCAGCTGCTGACCCTTGCTGTGACCCGAGACGTCGGCAAGCCATTCGCTCTTCAGTTTGGCATACGAAGTCGACCACGTCGCCGCCAAGCCCAGATCGATGCTTCCCTTTCGATCGCTCATCCCGTCCAGCTCGCTCGAATCGGAGGCCTTGTAGCCCTCGCCGAGCCCGATCCTGGTCCTGAGTGCGAAATCGACGCCCCCGAGCGAGGGGAGCTTGACGTCGAAAGCATTGCCGAGCACGCGAACATACTGGTTCTCGAAATTGATCAGCGGGAAGACGTATGACTTCTGATTGATGCCCTTGTAGGGGCTCCGCTGCGTAGCGACGGCCAGACCCAGCCCCCACCCATAGCCCTGTTTGCCAACGGTCTCGGTTTCGTCGGCTCTCGCGCCCGAACTGGCGGTGGAGAGGAACAACGTCACCGTAGTGGCCGTTAGCGTGACGGACAAGGATCGATTGACGCTCATGGAAGTCTCATTCTTGTTGAGGAGTCGAAGGTGGGGCCGCACTTCTCGGGGCAGACCGCGGGTGACTGGAAGGGAAGCGACATCTTCGCGCGAGCACAGTTACGGAACCCTTACCGGCTCGGGTGCAATCGACACGAACAGGCCGCGAGATAAGCATGATGAACGCCGCGGTGATTCATGCACTCCTGGAGCGAGTCACCGATGTCGCATCGCGACTGACGTGCGACAGCGTCATGCGACACCGACTGTCGCATTCAGCCTGGTTGCGACAGTGGGCGGACGCACAACACGTCGATACCCTGTCGAAAGCCCCGCAGGCACGGTTCTGGCTCGGGCCTTCACCCGATCTGCGCGATCGAAGCCGTGGATGGCGGCGAATGCGAAGTTCGTCGACGTGGTGCCTGCGGTGGTCTCGGTGTGCCGCGACCTGCTCCAGGCGTTCGATGCCAAGCGGGTGCCCAACAAATGGTCAAGAACAAGGAGAAATGAATGCCCAAGTGCATGATGGCAATCGGAGCGGTCGCCGCGGCGACGCTTACCGCCCCCGCGATCCAAGCCCAATCCACGGCGAACTGGCCGAGCTACAACCGAACGCTCACCTCCGAGCGCTTTTCCCCCCTCTCTGCGATCAACACCGCCAACGCGGCCAAGCTCAAGGTTGTCTGCAGCTTCGACACTGGCGAGACGACAGCTTTCCAGTCCGGACTGGTGCAGGTGGACGGTGCCCTGTTCGCAACGACCGAGCACGACACGTTCTCGATCGATCCGAACACATGCAAGGCAAACTGGCGCGTCCACGAGGACTTCCCGGACAGCTACCTCGGCGCCCAGCGCGGCGTTGCCATCGAGGATGGCCGAGTCTTCCGCGGAGCCGCGAACGGGCACGTCTACGCTTACGACCAGAAGACCGGGGCGCCTCTCTGGGATACCCAGATCGCCGACCAGAGTAAGGGCGAGACCGTCCCGGCTTCTCCGATTGTTTGGAAGGGCCTGCTCTTCGTCGGCAATGCCGGCGGCGACAACCGCGGCGTGAAGGGACGGATGTATGCGCTCGACGCCGAAACCGGGAAGATCGTGTGGGAGTTCTACTTGGTGCCCAAGAAGGCCGGCGATCCGGAGCGCGGCCCGCAGGGTGCCGGCGCGCCGCCGGCCGACACGTGGCACAACGCCCCAGGCATCGAGATTGCAGGCGGTGGCGCCTGGACGTCGTACTCTCTGGATCCGAAGACCGGCCTGCTGTACGTTCCCGGCGGCAATCCCGCTCCCGACTTCGCAAAGCACCTGCGCCAGGGCACCAACCTCTTCGCCGGTTCGATCGTGGTACTCGATGCCAAGACCGGTGCGTACAGGCGGCACTTCTCGATCGTTCCTCATGATTTTCATGACTACGACGTCTCGTCGCCGCCTGCGCTCTTCACGAGCAAGAACGGAACGGACATCATGGCGCTCACCCCCAAGGACGGCTTCATCTACGCCTACGACCGCAAGTCCGGCAAGCGTCTGTATCGCTTGCCGATGACCACCCAGACCAACACGTCGGTCCCGATGTCCGCCAAGGGTGTACGGTTCTGCCCTGGCACTCAGGGCGGCGCCGAGTGGAACGGTCCGGCCTTCGATCCGGCGCACGATGCCGTTATCACCGGCCAGGTGGACTGGTGCTCGACAGTTCGCTTCGACGACGACGACAAGATCAAGTCCGTTGCGGCCGGGCAGCCGTGGACCGGCTCTTCCAAAGACGGCTTCGGGCAACCCGATCCGCAGGCGAAATGGGCCGGTTGGCTGACCTCCGTGGACGCGGTCTCCGGCAAGCAGCGCTGGAAGTTCCGTGCGCCCAATCCGATCATGGCGGGGGTCACGCCGACGGCGGGCAATGTCGTGTTCTTCGGCGATATGGGCGGCAACTTCTTCGTCCTGAACAGCCAAACGGGCCAGAAGCTGTGGGAGCAAGACATAGGCGCGGCCATCGCCGGCGGTGTCGTCACCTACGACACGGGCGCGGGCCAGAAGGTCGCCTTCAGCGCAGGGCTTACGTCGAAGATCTGGCCCACTCCAAAGAGCACGGCACGCATCTTCGTGCTCGCTGTCGAGTGACGGCCGTGCCGACGTCGCGGCAGAGATCACGGAAGACATCCACCGGAACACGGGAACGGTCTCCAAGTACGTCCCTGTGATCTTCGAGGCTGTCGCCCAGCCGAACCGGGAGCCCGGGGGCAACGGTTCGGCATGGACGACGAGCGGCCCTGACTGGCAGAGTCCGCGAGAGCTTCAATCCACTGTGCGTGGGTGGACGACGTGATCAGGCGAAGCTTGCCGTTCGGCGGCAGCGCGACCCGGAAGATCGCCAGGTCTTCGAAATGGTGCCGCCTTGAGCACCGTCTCTCGGTCGCTGCCCACCGCGGCATCGCGACGCGCACATTGTCATCAGCGGGCGCCGATGCCAAGACGCGACGACACTTGAGAGCGCCGTCAGGAAGTTGTTCATACAACTTTGTTGTAGGCGTGCGCGGTGCGATCACGTGGTTCCAGTCGCCATCGGACTTCTCCGGAATGAAGTGCAATGAGGCCGTGGTCGCGTCGTCTGCTTTCACACCCGTCGGATTCCCGTCCCGACTCTTCTGTTGATGGGCCAGGGCAGCGCGCCTTCGCTGAACGCCCGCTCCCCGCCTCTCCTGGCGGTCCTCAGTCGCCGAAGCGAGCACCCGTGGACTGGGAGGCTGAGAGTTTTTCTACTGCATTCGTTTTTGCTCCCTCGCCCCTTTGGGGAGAGGGAGTCAAATCGAAAAACTCTCACCCTCTGGGTCGACCGCATCGACGCTGACGTCACCGTCACGTGCAGCGACGAGCAGGTTGGCTGCGCCGCACCGCTTCCTTTTCAGCATTGGAAAGGAAGCGGTAAGACAAGCCATGGAACCATGAAGAACCTTGCGGTAGATCAGGAACTTCAAATGTTTGCTTCAACATTTCCACATCGCGCCTCGACCCTGGTACTTTGTGCGGCCCTGGCGGCTTGCTCCACGCTTCAACCGGTGCCCTATGCCCACGTGGCGTCGTCGTCGAAGTTGCGCTTGAACCAACACGACACCACCGGGCGCATGCCTTACGAATACAAGGCGAGTATCGACTGGGCGAAGTACAGCGCGTTCATCATGGACCCGGTGCTCGTCTACAGCGGCAGCGACAGCCAGTTCGAAGAGATCTCGGCCGCCGACACGGAAGGTCTCGCCCAGTACATGCTGGTGGAGTTCACGGACAAGCTGAGCAAGCGCTTCAGGGTCGCGGCGGCGCCGGGCAAGGAGACATTGCGCATCAAGCTCACGCTCACAGGGGCCAAGGCCAACACGAACGTGCTGAACACCCTCATGCATTTCGATCTGTTCTTGGGGGGGCCATACAACACCGTGCAGGCCGTTCGCGACAAGGAAGGAATGCTGTCGGGTTCCGTGAGTTTCGCGGTCGAGATCTATGACTCCACAACGAACGCGCTGCTCGGCGCCTACGTGGCCAAGCAGTACCCGAACGCATGGAACCTCTCCGCCGGAATGGGCTCGATGGCGGCCGCTGAGGTGGGCGTTCAAAAGGGCGCGGAGCAGCTGATCGGCTATCTGCAATAGCCGGCGCACCGTCGCCTCGCGAACCCTCCTATGCCTAGAGCTTGCGGACCCTCTGCCGCACCGAGCGCCGTCGACGGCGTGGACGCTGAGTTCTTGAGCCATCCTGAGTTGAAGGGAAGCGCCCTGGCCAGCGACGTCGGCCAGACCAGCGACACGACGGTCGGAGCCGTCGTGCAAGGCGAATACCTGTTCACCCCGCACATCGGCCTGAAGCTGCGCTACGACTCCGTGATGTTCAAGCCGAGCACCGGCGATTCGACCATCGATGGCAGCCACGCCCGCCCACTGTTCGGCTACTACTTCTGACACCACAAGGACATGACATGAAGCTTTTCAAACTCGCACTGGCAGCCGCCGCGCTGTCGATTCTTGCGGCCTGCGGTGGCAGCGACACCGCAGATCGGCTCGACGTCGCCGACCCAAAGGTCCGATTCGTCGGTGTCGCCCGGCTCAGTGCCAATGTCACGCTGTATCGCAACGACGTCGGTCAGTCCGACGCCAACAACGTCGGCTACAAGTACGCCTCGCACTACTTCGACGTGAGCCCCGGCGACGCGACCTGGTCGATCCGCCCGGCTGCGAATGCCACCACGCAACTGGCCGCGGTCAGTTTCAATGCAGACCGTGGCGACCGCAACACGATCGTCGCCGTCGCCAGCGATTCAGGTCTGGACGCCGTGTTGATCCGCGACCCGTACAACAAGAGCCTGACCACCAACAAGGCACGGGTTCGCGCGCTCAACGCTGCACTCAACGCCCAGGCCGTCGACGTCTACGTCACGCAGCCGGGGGCCGACATCTCGAACTCGGTGCCTGACTTCCTGAACGTGCAATTCAAGCAGAGCTCACCGTCATCCGGCAACGACTCCATCGAGTACCCGGGCGGAAGCTATCAACTGCGGGTCACGACGACCGGGACCAAGACGGTGCTCTTCACGGCCGTGGTGAGCATCTCGGACAACGCCGATTGGCTGCTGGTGCCGATCCCGACGGCCGACAGCGGCGCGCCGGTCGCGGGTGACATCAAGCTGCTGCTGGTGCAGGGCAACGACCAGGCGACGGTCACGTCCGAAATCGTCTCGTCGCCCTGACCCGTGGGAGATCGTCGTGGGGACCACCGCCTCAGCTTCGACCCAAGCTCTCGTGAGGACGCGTATGGGCATTCAGAGGATTCTTCTCGCCGCATCGACCGCTCTTGGCGCGCTTGCGAGCGCGCTCGCGCTGGCGCAAGCGGAGCCCGCAGAAGCCTTTGTCAGGCGAATATCGAACGACATGCTCGAATCCATCAAGGCGGACAAATCGATGCAGGCGGGCGATGTCCGCAAGCTCGCCGTGCTCGTGGACCTCAAGGTGATGCCCTCTCTCAACTTCGAGCGGATGACAGCCTCGGCCGTGGGCAAGTACTGGCGGCAGGCGTCACCAGCCCAGAAGGACCGCCTTCAGACCGAGTTCAAGGATCTGCTCGTCCGCACCTACGCCGGCGCGCTCGCCCAGGCCCGCGACCAGAGAATCGAGGTCAAGCCAGCGCGCGGCAACGCCGGCGATACAGAACTCGTGGTCCGAACGGAGGTACGCGGTGCAGGCGACCCCGTACAACTGGACTACAGACTCGAGTACGCAGAGTCGGGCTGGAGGATCTACGACGTGAACATCATGGGGGTATGGCTCATCGAGAACTATCGCGGCAGCTTCTCCCAGGAGATTGCAAACACTGGCATCGACGGGTTGATCGCAAAGCTGAGCGCCAAGGACAAGGCTGCCTCGCGACTCTGACCCGTCTTGAAGCGACCGACGGCACCGGTCGGGGTGTCCTCGCGCGCCGACCGATCCACGATTGCGACCGTTCGCTTCGAAGCGGGACATGTTCGAAGCTGAGTGTTCAACGGTCGCCCTTGTATGTTCTTTGTACGTTCCTTCACGGCGGAACTCATGTTGAACCATAGTAGTGGGGCGCAGTGGAGCTTGTGGGTGAAGGCTGGCGCGGTGGGCAACGGCGCAGCCGTTGTCCACGGCAAGCCTGCCGGTGCGGCGTCAGCCGCATCGTCCACAAATCCACGGCGCAGCACCCGTTGGTTGGCATGTCGGTCAGGAGTTTCGCGAGTGTGTGCACAGCCCGTTCTTCCCTTGAGCCCCGAGCTCGTCCCCAAGCAGTTGGGCGTGCACGCACTGGCGTTCGTTGCCAAGCCCGAACAGTTACCTGAACGCACTTCGCATCTTGCAAGGATGGGATATGACGAACGCTGCTCGTGAAGCCACTGCCGATGCGCGGCCCCTGGACTACATCGGCGTCGACATGGCCAAGGCCCGCTTCGAGTGGGGCGTGCATGGGACGCGCCCCAGTCATAGCGCGACCAACGATGCGGCCGGCTTCGAGAGCTTGCTGGCAGACCTGCGCGGGCGCCACGTGGGCCTGATCGTCATCGAGGCCACCGGCGGCCTGGAGCACGCGCTGGCCAGCCTGCTGCTGCAACTCGGCTTGCCCGTGGCGGTGGTCAACCCGCGCGCTGCTCGCGAGTTCGCGCGCAGCATGGGCCATCTGGCCAAGACCGATGCCATCGACGCGCTGGCGCTGGCCCACTACGCGCACACCCTGGCTCACAAGGCCAATCAAGCCGGCGTGCGCCTGGCGCCGGTGCCCGCGCAGCTGGAGGCGCTGCAACTCATGGTGCTGCGTCGCAAGCAGCTCACCGATATGCGCACGGCCGAGATCAACCGGCGTGGTGGGGCGATGCGCGTGCTGCGCCAGAGCATCGACGCGGTGATCAAGACTCTGAACGAGCAGCTCGACGCCCTGGACAAGGACATCGGAGCGCATCTGGATGAACACTTCAAGGAACTCGATCAGCGCTTCGAGAGCATCAAGGGCGTTGGCCCGAATACCTGTGCGGCCGTGATCGCCTTCATGCCCGAACTCGGCCAGATCAGCAACGCGCGAGCGGCCAAGCTGGCCGGCCTGGCGCCGCTGAACAACGACTCGGGCAACTGGCACGGCAAGCGCAGCATCTGGGGCGGGCGCAAGCTCGTGCGTTGCGCCCTGTACATGGCCACGCTCAGCGCCGTGCGTTTCAACCCGGTCATCAAGGTCTTCTATCAACGGCTGCTGGCCGCAGGCAAACCCAAGAAGGCCGCCTTGATCGCTTGCTCGCACAAGCTGCTCCGCATCCTCAATGCCATGGCCCGCAGCGGCCAGGCTTGGAATCAAGAGCTTCATGGCCTCAGCGCTTGACTTTGAACACAGTTGCTTGGGGGGCGGACAAGTTCGCGCTTTTCACTGCGGTCGGAAAACAGGTGTTTGTCCGGGTCAACGGTTCCCCTGTCGGCGCCAAGGCCCGGCTGCTTTTGAGAGGAGCGAGCCCTCCATGTCGGGGAGGCATGTGGGGGATCTCCGAGAAAGCATCCAGCAAGTCAATTGGCCGCACGATTCACTTCGCCCGACCTCATGCCGTCTTGAACGATGAACCGCCACCGATTCCCTGCTGTCACGAACACATCCACCGCACGGCCCAGTCGAACCAGATCTGCCTGGGCCGCAGCCGCGGGCGCGGCGCTGTTCGTTGTGGCCGGCTGCGCGGGTCAGGCGCCCTATGAGCCGGTGTCGCAGGCCACGCCCGCGGCTTGGACGCTCGGCACGATGGACAACGGAGCCGATGCGTCCAAGGTCGAGGAGCCGTGGTGGACAGTGCTCCATGATCCCGCGATCGACACGCTGGTCGCCGCGGCTATGGGCAGCAGCCCGACACTCGCTCAAGCCGTCGCCAGGCTCGACGAGGCGCAAGCGACAGTCCGCAGTGCCGGCGCTGCGCGCGGCCCCTCGGTGTCCGGCAGCGCCGATGCTGGACGGTCGCGCACTGCCGCCACACCATCGAGCCCTGCAACGATTTCCAACAATGCGTCGATCGGCCTGAGCCTGAGCTGGGAGCTCGATCTCTGGGGGCGGCTGCGCGAGTCCGGCAATGCGGCGTCCCGCCGCCTCGACGCGCGAACATTCGACGCTGAGAGTGCCCGGCTGTCGCTCGCGGCACAAGTCGCCGATGGGGTGCTCGACCTGAGGGCTTGCCACTACTCACTGGACACACGCGCCCATGACATCGCCTCGCGCGAGAAGCAGCTCGCTCAGACGCGGCGGCGCACGTCGGTGGGCTACGCCGCACCTGTCGAGGAAGCCCGCTCCCTGAGCAGCCTGGCCTCCGCTCAGACCGACTTCATCAGCCAACGTCAACTTTGCGCACAGACGACCAACAGCCTGGTGGCACTGACGGGAGAGAGCGCGACGACGGTCCAACGACTCGTGAGTCGCACCGCTGCTCCCCGCAGCGTCGGCTCGGCCGAGGCACCCGTCGATCCGATCGTCGGTTCCGATCCCGACGACGTGATACCCAGCCCACCCCCGGTCGCACTGAGGCTTCCGGCGGAGATCTTGGCGGCACATCCGAGCGTCGCCTCAGCAGAACGCAACGTGGCGGCGGCCTGGGCGGACATCGCAGTGGCGCGCGCCGATCGGCTGCCCAGGATCGACCTGGGGGCCGCTCTCGGAGGTCAATGGCTGCAGGTGGCGGGCTCGACGCTGCGCTCGGCGACCTGGTCTCTCGGCCCGGCCCTCTCCGTCCCGGTCTTCGACGGCGGCAGCGGGTCCGCGGCCGTACAGGGCTATGAAGCGCGCTATCGCGGCGCTGTCGGGACGCTGCAATCGACCGTGCGCACGACCGTCCAGAACGTCGAAGACGCCCTCGCCGCGCAGCAGTCCGCGCAGGAGCGGAGCCTATCGTCCCGCACCGCCGCGGACGCGGCACTCAAGGCACTCACCGCGAGCGAGGCTCAGTGGCGGGCCGGTTCCATCAGCCTGTTCGAACTCGAGGACGCACGGCGTTCGTTTGCACGAGCGCAGGAAAGCGCGATCACCGCTGCCCGCGATCGAGCCCAGTCATGGGTCGGCCTCGTCAAGGCGACAGGCAATTCCATCAATCGAAATCTGTAGCAGCCGTGAACCGACATCACCAACATCAAACCGACACGCTGATCCCTTCCGATCCCGATGCCAGTCTCCACGACACGGTCCAGGCGCGCACAAAGCGGACGTGGCCACGGGTAGCCATCGCGCTCGCCATCGTGATCCTGGGCGCCGCTTCGTGGTGGTACTGGCATGCCAGGAACGCTGTCTCGGACGCCGCGCGGACAGCCGCTGCGGCGGCCGGCGCCGAGCCGGCGCTGACCGTGACGGCGGCTTCGGTCAAGCGCGTCACCTGGCCCCAAGTCGTGGAGGCGTCCGGCTCGATCGCCCCGTGGCAGGACGCCATCGTCGGCGCCCGGGTAGGCGGGCTGACTCTCTCCGAGGTCAGGGTCAACGTCGGCGACAAAGTCGAACGTGGACAAGTGATCGCCCGGTTCGACACCGCGCTCCTGCGCGCCGATGAAGCGCAGCTGATGGCGGGCGTCGCGCAGGTGGAAGTCACCCTCGCGCAAGCCGATGCGAACAGCAGGCGATCGAACGCCCTCCGAGAGAGCGGAAGCATCAGCGAGCAGGAGATTCTTCAAGCAGACACCGTGGCGGCGACGGCACGCGGTGCCGTGGCGTCGGCGAAGGCGACGCTCCTGTCCAAGCAATTGCAACTCCAGTATGGCGATGTTCGCGCACCCGACGATGGGACCATTAGTTCGCGCAGCGCGACGCTCGGCGGTGTTGCTGCGGTCGGGCAAGAGCTCTTCCGTCTGATTCGGCAAGATCGCTTGGAGTGGCGCGGTGAACTGACCCCCACGCAATTGAGCCAGATCGCCCGCGACCAGCGTGTAGTGTTGACACTGCCAGACGGGAGTCGAGCGTCCGCGCACGTTCGGCAAACAAGTCCGGCCCTGAGTGAGAAGTCGCGTCTGGCGACTGTCTTCGCGGACATCGAGCCCGGCAGCGCGGCACGCTCGAACATGTATGCCGCCGCCCGAATCGAGGTTGGCCAGACAGAGGGCTGGGTAGTACCCGCCGTCAGCGTGGTGATCCGCGACGGCAGGAGCTACGTGTTCACGCTTCAGGGCGATGAAACCTCGTACAAGGTCGCGATCCGCGCAGTCACCGTGGGCAGACGACAGGGGACTGAAGTCGAGATCGCGGCGGGCCTGACAGGTGTCGAGCGGGTGGTCGCCCAGGGCGCCGGCTTCTTGGCAGACGGCGACGTGGTTCGACTCAGCCAGCCCGTTGCGACCACGCCGGTCTCGACAAGTGGCGCAGGAAAGGGCTGGTCGTGAATTTTGCGACTTGGTCCATCCGGAACCCGATCCCGGTCATCGTTCTCTTCGTGATGCTCGCCGCCGCCGGGTTCTGGGGCTTTGCGAAGCTTCCCATTCAGAACTTGCCGGACCTTGACCTGCCGACCATCACCATCACCGCTTCCCAACCCGGTGCCGCTCCAGCTCAACTGGAGACCGAGGTCGCCAGAAAGATCGAAGACTCCGTGGCCACGCTCGCCGGGATCAAGCATCTGCGCACCTCGATCACCGATGGGCAGGTGAGCATCTCGGCGGAGTTCATCCTCGAAAAGAGGATCTCGGACGCGCTCATCGAGACGAAGGACGCGGTGGATCGGGTGCGCTCGGACTTGCCGACGGAGCTGCAGGAGCCGACGGTGAGCGCGGTGCGGGCCGGCAGTGAAGCGCTGATGACCTACGTGGTTGCCGCAGCGGACATGAACGAGGAGGCCTTGTCATGGTTCATCGACGACATCGCCTCCAAGGCGATGCTCGCGGTGCCGGGTGTGGGACGCTTTGAGCGCTTCGGTGGAGGCAAACGCGAAGTCCGGATCGAAGTCGACCCGGCCCGCCTCGTGGCCGTCGGTGCGACCACGGCCGACGTGTCGCGCGCGCTTCGGCAGGTCGAGCAGGACGCTTCAGGCGGACGCAGTCAGCTGGGGCGAGGCGAGCAGGCGATCCGCACCATCGGCACCGTCAAGGCGGCGGCAGAACTCACCCGACTGCCGGTTGCATTGGCCGACGGCCGCCAGATCCGGCTGGACCAAGTCGCCGTGGTTAAGGACACGCTGGCCGAACGCGCTCAGGTGGCGCTTCTGGACGGAAAGCGTGTCGTCGGCTTCAACATCTATCGATCGACCGGCAGCGACGAGACACGGATTGCCGCGGGCATCGAGACCGGCCTGAAGGACCTGCAGGCTGCCCATCCGGAATTGCAGGTCACACTCATCTCCAGCCGAGTCGCCCACACGCAGGCGCAATACCGGGGCTCCATGCACATGCTCTATGAGGGCGCCATCCTGGCGGTCCTCGTGGTCTGGCTCTTCCTGCGCGACTGGAAGGCCACACTCATCGCTGCGTCAGCGTTGCCGCTGTCGATCTTGCCGGCATTCGCCGCAATGGCGGTCCTAGGCTACTCCTTGAACACGCTGACCCTGTTGGCCCTTGCCGTGGTCGTGGGCATTCTGGTCGACGACGCCATCGTCGAGATCGAGAACATCGAACGCCACGGGCAGTTGGGAAAGTCGATGCGCGAGGCGACCGCAGATGCGGTGACCGAGATCGCGCTGGCGGTGATCGCGACGACGCTGACGCTGGTGGCGGTCTTTGTGCCCACCACCATGATGCCGGGGATCGCGGGACTCTTCTTCCGCCAGTTTGGCTGGACCGTGGTGGTCGCCGTGATCGCCTCGCTGCTCGTTGCACGCCTGCTGGTTCCGATGCTCGCCGCCAACCTGTTGACGATCTCCCCGAAGAAGGAGGCGGCCGAAGACGGATGGATCATGCGACGGTACCTGGCGGCAGTTCGCTGGTGCCTGGATCGGCAAGGCATCACGGTCGCGGCCGCGGGGGCCTTCCTGATCGGTTCGTTTGCGCTCGTCGCGCTCATTCCGTCAGGCTTCGTCCCGGCGTCCGACGAGGGCTATACGACCCTCTCGATCGATCTGCCGCCAGGCAGTTCGATCGACGACACCCTTGCAGTCGCTGAAGCGGCCCGCGTGGCGGTGAAAGACGTGGCCGGCATCGCCAGCGTCCTCACCTCGGTGGGAACGGCACAGGCAACCGGCGCGGGCGCCGCGCAAGCAGGCGAAGTGCGAAAGGCGACATTGACGTTCACCCTGACGGCGGCCGGTTCGCGACCCAAACAACAGGCCATCGAGCGGGAAATCCGGGCGCGCATGGTGCACGTCGCCGGGGCTCGTTTCGCTCAAGGCGGCGGCGGGTCGGGACGCACGCTGTCCCTGATACTGACGGGCGACGACGCGCGTGCGCTGAAGTCGGCTGCGCAGGCGATCGAGCGCGACCTCAGAAAGGTGCCGGGCCTGTCGAACGTCGCGTCCACGGCAAGTCTGGAGCGGCCGGAGCTCACGATTCGCCCGGATTCGCAGCGCATGTCCGAGCGCGGCGTGACCACGAGCGACATCGGAACCACGATCCGCATCGCGACGGGCGGGGACTTCGACTCGCAGCTGGCGAAGCTCAATCTGGACAACCGCCAGGTGCCGATTCGCGTGCAGATGGCGGACGAGGTACGACGCGACTTCGAGGCCATCCAGAACCTTCGGGTCAACGCGCGCGACGGGGCCGTGCCCTTGTCCAGCATCGCATCGCTCGGCGTCGAGAGCGGTCCCTCGCAGATCGACCGCTACGACCGCCGCCGCTATGTGACCGTGAGAGCCGACCTCGGCGGAGTACCGATCGGCACGGCGTCCGCCGCGGCAAAGGCGCTCCCGTCCGTCAAGACGATGCCTTCCAGCGTGAAGTTCCAGTCGAGCGGCGAAGTCGAGCGGATGAGCGAACTCATGTCCGGCTTCGGCATGGCACTGGTCAGCGCGCTGCTCTTGATTCTTTGTGTCCTGGTGGTTCTGTTCAAAGACTTCCTGCAACCCGTGACGATTCTCTCCGCCATTCCCTTGGCGGCAGGCGGCGCCCTTGTCGCCCTGCTCGTGGCCGGAAGCGAGTTGGACGTTCCCTCCATGATCGGATTGGTCATGTTGGTAGGGATCGTCACCAAGAACTCGATCCTTCTCGTGGAGTACGCCATCGTCGGGATGCGGGATCGGTCGCTTCCGATCACCGAAGCGTTGATCGATGCATGCCACAAACGCGCACGGCCCATCGTCATGACGAGCGTGGCAATGATTGCCGGCATGCTGCCCATCGCACTCGGCCTGGGCGCCGACGCGAGCTTTCGGCAGCCGATGGCTGTCACCGTCATTGGTGGCCTGATCACGTCGACGGCGCTGAGTCTGCTTGTCGTGCCCGTCGTCTTCACCCTCCTGCATCGGTTCGAGACTCGCCTGCGCTCGACCTTCAAGAAGAGCGCCCCGGCCCTGCCTGCATACGCTGCAAAGCGCCCCGAAACGTCTGGAGGCATCACCCCTTGAGACGATGGAGTCATGACAAGCGACTCGCACAATCGTGGTCGCGCCACGACGCGGCCACCCGACGTGTGGGGAATTCACGCCCGGGCTGGGTCGAGACCCCTCAAGGCCGTACCAGCACGGTCGATATGGTCTAGCGACCCCTCCCGGGGATAGGCCACACCTGACCAAAGGATCCCGAAATGAGTCTCCTGCTCCAACGCCGCCTGCTTCTGATCTGCGCCTGCTTCGCCGCCACCACCGCCTGGGCCGCAGACCCTGCGCGCGGCACCAAGGAAGAAGCCAAGGCGCTTGCCGAGGCCGCCGCCGCACACGTGAACAAGGTCGGCAGCGAGCAGGCGTTCAAGGACTTCGCCGATGCCAAGTGGCATCCGAAGGACATGTATGTGTTCGCGCAGAACATGGACGCGGTGATGATCTATCACGGCGCCAACGAGAAGCTCGTGGGCAAGAACTTCAACGAGGTGAAGGACTCCACCGGCAAGGAATTCAACAAGGAGATGATCGCAGCTGCCAAGAAGGGAGCCGGCTGGGTCGACTACCAGTGGGCGCACCCGACCACGAAGAAGATCGAGGACAAGAGCAGCTACGTCGTGCGCATCACCAAACCTGATGGATTCGTCGGGGTCGGAATCTACCGCTGACCGGTCAAGCCGCCGCACACCCTGACCGGAGACGTCGTGGTCAAGACACTGAACAACCTGCCGATCGCCATCAAGGTGGCGACGGCGCCCGTGCTCGTAGCGTTGTGCCTGCTCGTCTCGTCGGGGTCGGCCTATCTGACCAATGTTCGAACGGCAAGCGCGGTGGACTTGATCGCGAGCCAGGGTCTTCCGAACGTCGTCGACTCGAGCGCCTTCAGCGAGCGGGCGACGCAGGCCTACGGGCTCGTCATGCAAAGCCTGGCCTACGAAGGCGCGGGCATGAAAGCCGACACGATCGCACGCATCGACGCACAGATACCGAAGCTCTTCAGCGCGATGCATGGCGACCTCAAGCGGATGAGGGACGCAGCCTCCGGCCGACCCGAGGTTCAATCCCGCTGCGATGCGGTGGAAGCGTCACTCAAGAAGCTGGAGCGATCGGCCGCCGATGCACTCGACATGAAGAGCGGCGGTCTTGCGGCGGCGGCGATGTTCATGACCGGCGCCGACAGCGCGTTTGCCGACCTGAAGAAGCAAACGGCCGCGTTGACGGAACAGGAGGTCGCCTCTGGCAGAGCGCTGGCGGCGGCCGCCGCCGACGCAGTCGCTTTCGGCAACCGCATCACCGTCGCCATGGCGCTGGCCGCACTCCTGATGTCCGCGCTCGTGACCTGGGCGTGCGTCAACATCATCAAGCGACCTTTGCTGCGTGCATTGAGGATCGCACGTGAAGTGGCCAGCGGGAACCTGGAACGCCAGGAAGTCGAGGCAGGACACGACGAGACGGGTCAAGTCTTGGGCGCACTCGATCAGGTGTCGTTGCAGCTCAGCCAGACCATCACCGACATTCGCAGCGCCGCCGACCAGATCGACACGGCCTCGAGCGAGATCGCGCAAGGCAACCTGGATCTGTCGACGCGCACCGAACAGACCGCGTCCGCGCTTCAGCAGACCGCGGCGACGATGGGGCAACTCGCCACGGCCATACGGCAGAACGCTGCGACCGCGCGAGAGGCGACACAGGTCGCCACGGACGCTTCGACATTCGCGCGCGAGGGCGGAACGGCGGTCGACGATGTCGTCCACACCATGACTGGCATCAACGCGCAGGCGAAGCGGATCAGCGAAATCATCGGCGTGATCGATGGCATCGCCTTTCAGACGAACATCCTGGCGTTGAACGCCGCGGTGGAAGCGGCCCGTGCCGGCGAACAGGGGCGCGGCTTCGCCGTGGTAGCCCAGGAAGTGCGTGCACTGGCCGGGCGCAGCGGTACGGCTGCCAAGGAGATCCGGACGCTCATCGGCGCATCGGTGCAGCACATCGAGAGCGGGTCCCGCAAGGTCCAGCACGCCGGCGAGACCATGCAAAGAATCGTCGCGTCGATCGAACGGGTGTCCACGATGGTCGCCGAGATGTCGAGCGCCAACGCCGAACAAGCGTCGGGCTTCGAGCAAGTCAACACGGCCGTCGGCCACATGGACCAGGCGACCCAACAGAACGCTGCGCTCGTCGAGCAGGCTGCCGCCGCGGCCGAGTCGCTGAAGCAGCAATCCAAGGAATTGATGCGGTCGATCGAGGTGTTCAAGACCGCGTAGCGCGAGCCATGCGCGTTTCCACTGCTCGCGTGCGGCCTGCCCAGGTACCTGAGGACGGCGATCGCCGACAGAAGCGCGGCCCGAGGGCAGCCTCGAGGGGTTTGCGCTGCGCAGGTCTCGGGGTGGCGGCTCAGTCTGCGCGCATCAGGTGCTTGCCAATGACGAGTTGCTGGATCTGCGTGGTGCCTTCGTAAAGGCGCAGCAGACGTACGTCGCGGTAGAAGCGCTCGACCTTGTACTCGTTGATGTAGCCGGCGCCGCCGTGGATCTGCACGCCCCGATCCGCCACACGGCCAACCATCTCGGTGGTGAACATCTTGGCACACGACGCCTGCATGCTTGTCTCCGGATCACTGTCGTCGCGCGGCTTGGCGTCGTAGCGGCTCGCCACCGCCTGCACCATTGACCAGCCGGCGAGCAGTTCGGCCTGGCTGTCCGCGAGCATGGCCTGCACCAGTTGGAAGTCGCCGATGCGGTTGCCGAACTGCTTGCGCTGCTGCGCGTAGGCCAGGCTTTCCTGGAGGATGCGCCGTGCCATGCCGCAGGCCAGCGCCGAGACATGAAGGCGGCCGCGGTCCAGCACTTTCATCGCCGTCTTGAAACCCTTGCCCGGCTCGCCGCCGATGATGTTGACGGAAGGCACACGCACGCCATCGAGGTTGACGTCGCAGGTCCTGGTGCCGCGCTGGCCCATCTTCTTGTCGGGTTTGCCTAGGCTCAGGCCGGGCACGTCAGCGGGCACGATGAAGGCCGAGATGCCGCCGGCCCCCGGCCCACCCGTGCGCGCCATCAGCGTGAAGGCGCCCGCGCGCGGCGCATTGGTGATGAAGCGCTTGACGCCAGTGATCAGGTAGTCGCCGCCATCGACGACCGCTCGGGTCTTGAGCGAAGCGGCGTCCGAGCCCGCATCGGGCTCGGTCAGGGCGAACGAGACGATCAATTCGCCGCTGGCGATGCGCGGCAGGTAGTCGACCTTCTGTTCGGGCGTGCCGTCCATCAGGATTCCCTGCGAGCCGATGCCGATGTTGGTACCGACGACGGAGCGAAAGGCCAGCGCGGTCCGGCCGAGCTCGTAGGCAACTTCGCACTCCTGCGCCATCGACAGCCCGATGCCGCCGTATTCCTCGGGAATCGAAATGCCGAACAGGCCCAGTTCCTTCATGTCGGCAACGATGTCCGCCGGCACCTCATCGTGCTCCTCCACGTGGTCCTCGGCCGGGAGCAGACGGTCCTGCACGAAGCGCTGCACGCTGTCCTTGAGGAGGTGAAAGGTTTCTTGATCTAGCGACACCGTGTCTCCTGCGCCAGGCAAACGATGTAGCGATTGTTGAGATATCGAACTGGCTTGACAATCACAATGGGTATGAACAGTCTGTCAAGGAATATCGACGGTAAGCACCATGGACGCACAGTCACTCGCCCTCTTCGTCAACATCGTGGAAGCCGGCAACCTCAGTCTGGCAGCCCGCAACATGAAGATGAGCCGGGCCAACGTCAGCTACCACCTCGCGCAATTGGAGAAGTCAGTCGGACTGCAACTGATGCGCCGTACGACGCGGTGCGTCGAGCTCACGGAAGTCGGCCAGCGGCTGTACCAGCACGGACGCGTGATCCGGCACGAGGTCTTGGCGGCGCGCGAATCGGTGGCCATGCTGGGCAAGGGCTTGCACGGCTCGGTTCGCCTGAGCCTGCCCACTGGCTTCGGCCATCTGGTGATGTCGGGCTGGCTGATCGAGTTCAAGCGCCAGTACCCCGACATCGCGCTCGACCTGCTGTTCGAGAACCGCGTCGACAACTTGCTGCGAGAGGAGGTGGACATCGCCGTGCGGGTGATGTCCGAACCGCCGCAGCAGATGGTCGCCACAGAACTGGCGCCGGTTCGCTACGTCACCTGTGCGTCGCTCGAGTTTGCACGCAGCCATGCGATGCCCCGCTTCCTGGACGATCTCGGCCGGGTTCCGCTGATCACTTCGGCGGTCGCCGGGCGGGAGCTGCGCGTCTCGGCCTACCAAGCCGACGAGCGCCGCGAATTGACCCTGCATCCCACACTCGCGTCGGAGAACTTTCAGTTCCTGCGCGAGGCGATTCTCGCGGGCCTCGGTGTCGGATTGGTTCCCGACTACGTGGTCCAGCAGGACGTGTCCGAAGGGCACGTCGTCACGTCTCTCGGCGACTGGCGCTTGAGCGTCTTCGGTACGCGCATGTTCCTGCTGCGAATGCCGGACCGCTATCAAACACTTGCGACACGCACGCTGATCGACTTCGTTGTCGCGAAGGCGCGAGCATGGGCGGATCAGACACGGGGACCCACCTGAGGCCGAGCCCGACTTAACACGCCCCACGGCCGCGTTCCGAGTTGTCCGGACATCGAATCCACGCCGCCCGACCTGCATGTGTGCTTGAACGAGGCATCGGTGCAACGAGCGTGGCCTGAGGTCGGCGATCCGTCGAGAGATCTCCACGTGGCACGTTGGTCGACTCTGGCCTTTGCAACCCGGCGCTGAGCGCGCGGTGTTCGTTGCAGCCGCGCACGGTCGCGGACAGCCAGTTACCTTCGACCTGAACGGGGGTGTTCCCCAGAAAGCATTTGGTAAGACGACTGGCCTGAGTATCCACATCGGCGCTGACGAACCGAGGCGCTAGCTCTCACTCAGGACAGTTCAATGAACAGCATCGCACCGACGACTCACCTTGACGAGGGGCTCGTTCCCACTGCCCGCGTAGTGCGGAGGCCCCATCGGAAGACTCTACTTGCAGCCTTGGTGGGATCTTGCATCCTCGCGGGAGGCTGTGCAACGGTACAAAAGCCGGATCCGCTCGAGCCCGTCAACCGCAAGGTCTTTGCTTTCAATGAGGGGTTGGACAAGGTGGTGCTGAAGCCAACGGCCACGGCGTACAAGGCCGTGGTTCCGGCACCGGCCCGAACGGGCATCTCGAACTTCTTCTCGAACCTTACCGAGCCGTGGTCGGCCGTCAACCTCATGCTGCAGGGCCGGTTCCAAGAGGGCATATCGGATCTCGGACGATTCGGTACGAACACCACGGTGGGCGTACTGGGGTTCGTCGACTTTGCCAGCGACTGGGGCATGCCGCGGCATGGCGAAGAATTCGGACGCACGCTGGGCGCATGGGGGGTCGGAACCGGCGCATACCTCGTGCTCCCGCTCCTCGGTCCCTCGGACTTTCGTGATGCAGCGGTGCTGCCGGTGAACAGCCTGGGGAACCCGCTGGGCTCCGTCAGCAACGTCCCGGTGCGCAACACCCTGACGGTGCTGAAGGCGGTGGACAAGCGGGCGCAGTATCTCGATGCGGGTCGCTTGGTCGACGAGGCCTCCCTGGACAAGTACACGTTCGTGCGGGACGCCTATCTGCAGCGGCGACGTCATGGCCAGGGCGCAGATCCCGCGCAATCGGTTGTGGAACCCGTTGGAAACCAGGGTACGACAGCCACCCAACCGCCGGACGGACGGTCAGAGACCAATCCGGAATAGCCGGGTCACCCGCGCCGCGAACGTCCGTGCCACAGGCGGTGCGCCAATCGACCCTGGGAACACTGGACGTCGCGACCCTGGATCCTGGGTGCGCTTCGCCCGACCCGAAGAGCCAGACAGGGTGCACTTCGCAACAAGACAACTCCGGCCGGCGTGGCGGCGGCTCCCGACAACCACATCGCAAAGAACCAAAGGAGACAAACACCATGAACTCAAACCCGAGGACGAAAACACCATGAACTACCGTAGATTTCGCAACCGGCTCACGCTCGGACCGTTGTTGGCCTCAGTCGCCTTCGTTGCCGTTGCTTGCTGGGCAGGCCATGCCTCCGCACAAGGCGTGTCGGGTCCGTCGGAGCCTGCATCGACATGGGGACTGGGCGTGGCCGGGGCGGTGACGCAGAAACCCTATCGCGGCGTCGAGCGCAAGTCGACCGGTCTACCTCTCGTGACGTATGAAAGCAGCTGGGTCAGCGCAGCCGTCCCGCGCGTGGACCTCAAGCTGGTCACCACCGACTCGCTCTCGTTGCGCCTGCGCGCCCGCTACGCGGGCGACGGGTACGACGGCGGCGACTCGCCTTTCCTCACCGGCATGGCGGACCGAAAGTCCAGTCTTTGGCTGGGCGGTGCCGCGATCTGGCGCACCGACATCGCCACGTTCTCCGGCGAATTGCTTGGTGACGCGATGGGCAACAGCAAAGGGTTGCGCATGAAGCTGCAGGCGGATCGGCGCTTCTCGGTGGGATCTTTCGGCTTCACCCCCCGCGTCGCGGCCGAACTGCTCGACCGCAAGTACGTGAACTACTACTACGGCGTCAGGTCGGACGAGGTGCTCGTGGATCGCCCTCTGTACGAGGGTGCCTCGACCGCCAACATCGAAGTGGGCGTGCGCGCGGACTACAGCCCATCGAAGAAGCACAGCCTGTTCGTCGATTTGGGTACGACCCGATTCGGGAAGAGCATCAAGGACAGCCCCTTGGTCGACCGGACCGGGCAGACGACGGTCAGCGCTGGCTATCTGTATCGCTTCTGACCGCGCTTCGCGGCAGTCTGCGTGCCGGCGGCCCCATGAGACCTGATTCAGCGCCATCCTCGGGCGCCGAACCGGGTCCCGCGTCGGCCGCGATGCCTCCACAGCTTCCGACATCGCATGCCATGTACCAAGTTGCCGTGGTTGAGGATCATGCACGCCTGGCCGAGTCGATCCGCCAGGCGCTGGAGGCTGTCGACATTCGGGCCGACGTGTTCTCCACCATCGAAGCCGCCTGGGCGGCGCTTTGCGAGTCCCGGTACAGCGCGCTCGTCATCGACCGCGGTCTGCCCGACGGGGATGGTCTCGAGCTGTTGAGGCGGCTGCGCGCCATCGACAACCGCACCCCTTGCCTGGTGCTGACGTCGCGCGATGCGCTGCGTCACGGCTTCGATGGTTTGAATTCGGATGCCGACGACTGCGTGACCACGCCCTTCCTGATGGACGAACTGGTCGCGCGCGTGCAAGTACTCATGCGACGACCGGCGGATCCTCGCGCGATGCACCTCGAATTCGGTGACACGCGGCTGTATCCGGCCGAAAGCCGCCTGTCCTGCATTGACGACTCGGTGAACCTGTCGTCCTCAGAGCTGCAGATCATGTGGTGCCTGGTCCGTCAGGCGGGACGCTTCGTGCACCGCAGCGCTCTTCAGGCTGCGGCCTGGGGCATGTCGGATGCACCCTCGCCCGACGCGCTGAACCTGGTGCTGGACAGCCTGCGCGCCGACCTTCGCACGATCGGATCGGACCTGCAGATCGTCGACATCCACGACAACGGCCATGCCCTGCGCCGCGGTGAGCTGGCCCCATAGCCTGCGCGACCACGCGATGTTCATCGCGGGCATGGCACTGAGCGCAGGGCTGGTCGCCGTCGGCGTCGTGCTACTGGCCTGGAGCCGACGTGCAGCCGCCCGAGACCCGCCCCCTGGTGGATTGATTCAATCGTGTACTCAGCCGCCTGCAAAGCCGCTTCCGACGAGGACTCGAAGTCTTTACGGAGATGGACTGGCTCGACGCGCAGGACGAGGGGTCAGGCCATCGCGGGCGCGGTCCAGGCAATGTGGACCTGGGACGCCCAGTCGCCCTTGGGACGTGGCTGCCGCGACCTGGTTGAACATCGCCGCGTGCGCCGTCAAATGTTGCCAGAAATAACGAAACCGTCGGGTTTCGATTCTGCTATTCTCCACCAATGGGACGAACCAAAAGCGACGCTCGCCGCGAGGCGTTTCTGGATGCCGCGCAGGCGATCTTCCAGGAGCTCACCTTCGAGAATGCGTCGATGTCGGCGATCGCCGAGCGCGTCGGCAGTTCGAAGGCCACGCTCTATCGCTACTTCGATTCCAAGGAGGCTCTGTTCCTGGAACTCGTGCGACGCTCGGCCAGCGAGCATGGCGAGCCATTGATGCCGCTGCTGCAGCGCAGCGGCGGTGTCGAGGCCGGTGACCAATTGCCGGTCGTGGCGATGAAGGCGATGGCATCGCTGGATCCGTCGAAGGACGTCTCGGAATCGCTCAAGGAATTCGGCCGCTGCATCCTGAAGACATTTCACACGCCGCAGCGGCTTGCAGTGAGGCGCATGGTGATCGCGGCCGCCTTCGATCCGGCCATCGGCAGGCTGTTCTACGAGCAGGGGCCGCTGAAGGGCCTGCAATACCTGGAACGGTACTTCGCCGCGACCATGGCGTCCGGTCGACTGCGCGACGCCGACCCGCGCGTCGTCTCATGCCACTTCCAGGGCCTGCTCACGTCCGAAGTGCACGAGGTCGGGCTGCTCAACGTCCGCACCTCCTTGTCGGACCAGCAGATACGCACCATCGTCGATCGCGCAGTCGACACGTTTGCGCGCGCCTACGGGATCTCACGACCATGAGTGGCATTGTCGCCGCTGATGATCGTCCCCCGCGAGAGAACACTCGATGAACCGCGTCGCCCTCGTCGAGGACCACGAGCGCCTGGCGGCGCTGATACGAACCGCGTTTGACGGGACCGGAATCGAGATCGAGCCCTTCGACCGACTCTCTCGCGCGCGTTCGGCGAGCGCGACGGCCACCTACTCGGCGTGGATCGTCGACCGCGGCCTGGATGATGGGGACGGACTCGACCTCGTGCGCGAGTTCCGCGTCCAGGGGAATCAAACGCCCTGCCTGATGCTGACGGCACGCGATGCCTTGCGCGATCGTGTCGAAGGCCTGGAAGCCGGGGCGGACGACTATCTGGTCAAGCCGTTTCCCATGGTCGAGCTGGTGGCGCGCGTGCGCGCCCTGCTCCGCCGCCCAGCGCGACTGCAAGATCTGACGCCCGAGTTTTCTGGCGTGCAGGTGTTGCCCGGCGAATCCCTCCTGCGGTGCGACGCGAGGCGCGTCGCACTGGCAGCGGCCGAACTCCAGATCATGCTGTGCCTGGTCAAGGCACAAGGCCGGGCCGTGCGTCGCACGGCCCTCGAAATGGCCGGGTGGGGCCTCGGCGACGGTGTGACACGCAGCGCGCTCGACGTGGCCGTGCACCGGCTTCGCAAGAAACTGCACGAGATCGGATCGGACCTCGAGCTGGTCAACATGCGAGGGCTCGGCTATGCGCTGGCGCATGCGTCGTCCCGGTAGGAGTCTTTCGGCGGGGCTGCTCTTGGCGGCGACGCTGGCGCTGTCCGGCCTGGCGCTCCTGGTCGTGGGCGGTGCGGCCGCAGTGACCTATGTGAACTCGTCGTTTCTCGGTCGCAACGGTCTTGAGGAGACCGCTGCCCATGTGCGCCGCGCCCTCCGGTTCGACGCTGCCGGTAAACCCGCGTCGGTGGAGCTACCGATACCCCTCAAGCGGATCTTCGATGGCCTCCGAAGCGAAGTGTTCTATCGTGTCCTGGACGCGCAAGGCCAAGTGATCCTGAGCTCCGATGGCGGGGATGCACCGCTGACCCCGCAGGGCGAGCGTTTCGACCCGGCACGAAGCCTGTTCACCCTGCCCAGGGGCGACACCATCCTGCATGTGTTGACCTTGCCGGTGGGGACGACGGAGGAGCCCGCCTTCCTGCAAACCGCACGCAGCGAACGCTTCAACCAGGCGGTCTTCGAGATCGCTGGCCCCGTCGCGCAACGCAGCGCCCTGACGACGCTGGCGATCGCCTTGGTCGTCTTTTCGGGTGTCGTCTTCCTGATCATGCGGCGCACGTTTCATCAGCTTCGACGCGTCGGCGAGGCGGCCGCCCTCATCGAGCCGCACAACCTGTCGCATCGCCTGAGCGCACAAGGGTTGCCGACCGAGGTCGCTCCCCTGGTCGAAGAGTTCAATGTGGTCCTCGACCGACTGGAGAAGGGCTTTCGGCTCCAGCAGGAGTTCCTGGCCACGGCGGCGCACGAACTCAAGACGCCGATCACCGTGATGCGCGCGCAGATCGAGGTGGAAGGCGTCGCCAACCGGCACGTGCTGCTGAAGGACCTCGACCAGATGGCCCGACAAGTCCAGCAACTGCTGATGCTGGCGGAAGCCAGCGAAGGGCAGAACTACACGATGGAGGACGTGGACATGGCGCAGATCGCACGATCCGCCATCGAACAACTCACGCGTCTGGCGGATGTGCGAGCCGTTTCGCTGGAGCTCGACGTGTCCGCGACGTCCACGGTCTCGGCGGACCAAGGCGCGACATTCGTCCTCGTCCGCAACCTTCTGGAGAACGCGATTCATCACGCACCCAGCGGCACGCGGGTTCGGGTAGAGGTCCAGCCAGGCGCGCTCGTGGTGCGCGATGCCGGCCCCGGCATCGACCCGGCGGACCTGCCCCAACTCTTCAAGCGATTCTGGCGCGGCAAGCACCGCCGCGACCAGGGCGCCGGCCTCGGGTTGGCGATCTGCCTTGAGATCGCCAACCGCCACGGTTGGTCAATCGCCGCCGCCAACCGAGACCCCGGCGCTGAATTTGCGGTGACCTTCGCTGGCGCTCCCGGCCGCAGGTAGCACAGCGTTCTTCGACGAGTCGCAACGGCGAGATCGTTACACGACCGAAGGCAGCTGACCCGTGGCCGCGGGCGCGGCCTCAGCGGCACACCCGGTTGAGAGGCATCGAGGACAGTCGGGGCAGCCCGACCGTCGGGCCACCGCTCACGCCCACGGCTGCATGCGGAAGGCATCGACCAGAAACTCGATCAGCAGGCGCACCTTGGGCGTCACGTGCTTGCGCGTCGGATAGACCGCATAGATGCCGAGTTCGATCGAGCGGAACTGCGGCAGCAGCTCGACCAGTGCGCCGGATTTCAGGTAAGCGCCGACCAGGAACGAGGGCTGAAGCACGACGCCCTGATGCTGCAGTGCCGCAGCGACGCAGGTCTCGCCGCTGTTGGCACGCAGGCGCGGAGCGACGGTCACGCTCACCTGCCCGTCCGGACTCTCGAACTCCCAGTGGTCGCCCATCGACAGCAGCGTGTAGGCGATCACCGCATGCGAAGCAAGCTCCGCCGCTTCGGCAGGAGCCCCATGCCGGCTCACGTAGGTCGGGGAGGCACACAGGATCAGGCGGGTCGAAGACAGCTGGCGACTGACCAGCGAAGAGCTCGGCAGGCGCGCAATGCGCACGGCGAGGTCGTACCCCTCGTCCAACAGGTCGACCACGCGGTCCGTCAAGGTCACGTCCAGCGTGACCTTGGGGTGCAGTGCCATGAATTCGGCCCACAGGGGAGCCAGGTGCAGCAGACCGAAGCTCACGGGCACGTTCACCTTCAGTTGCCCGACCGCCTCGCCCCTGCGCGCCGTGACCTCGGCCTCAGCTTCGTCGACGACGGCCAGCAGATCCTTGCAGCGTGCGTGGAAGACCTGACCCTCCTCCGTCAGCGACAACCTGCGCGTGGTGCGATGAAGCAGACGAACGCCGAGTCGGGCCTCCAGGTCGCCGACGTATCGGGACACGGCCGCCTTCGATTGGCCCAATGCGTCGGCCGCCCTGACGAAGCTGCCCGCGTCGACCACGGCAGCGAAGGCCTGCATCTCACGAAACTTGTCCATCGCGCGGTCATTGTCCCAATTTTCGGGATAGTTCATCCACAAGATGCCAGTTTATCTCCGAATGTCGCATCTATACATTCTCTTCATCGCAGCAACTTCGCTGTGCCACACAGGTAGCAAGTCATGAAGATCACCGTCCTCGGCGCCGGCAACATGGGCGCGGCATTCGTCAAACAACTCACCCGCGCCGGCCATCTGGTCAGCGTGACGTCGAAAGACGGCACCAAGGCGGCGCAGGTCGCGGCCGCCAATCCCGGCGCCCAGGCCGTGGCCACTGCAGGTTCGGCCGCCGGCGCCGACGTTGTCGTGCTGGCCACCGGCTTTGCCGACGCGGTGGCAGCGCTGCAAGCCGCCGGCGACCTGAAGGGCAAGGTCGTCGTCGACATCACCAATCCGCTGACCGCGGACTACATGGGCCTCACCATCGGCCACAGCACCTCGGCCGCCGAGGAGATCGCCAAGGTCGTGCCGGGTGCCGAGGTCGTCAAGGCCTTCAACACCCTCTTCGCCCAGGTTCTCGCCGACGGCGCCGACTTCGGCGGCGGGCAAAAGCTCAGCGTCTTCGTCGCCAGCGACAGCGAACGCGCCAAGCAAAGTGCCGTCGCCCTCGCCGAGAGCATGGGCTTCCAGGTGGTCGACGCCGGCGGCCTGAAGAACGCCCGTTACCTCGAGCCCCTGGCCGGTTTGAACATCTACCTCGGTTACGGCGCCGGTCTCGGCACCGTCATCGCGCCCGCCTGGATCAGCAAGGCCTGATTCACCACCCCCACCAAGGATCACCACCATGAACTTCCGCAACGCCCTCCTCGCGACCCTCGTCGCAGCCTTCGGCATCGCCCACGCGCAGACGCCGGCCGAGAACCCCACCACGCCGCCGCCCAAACCCGAACGCCAGGCACCCAAGGTCGAGAAGAAACTGAAGGTCTTCGACACCCTGGACTTCGACGTCTTCAGCAACCAGAAGTGGGATCGCCTGCACGAAAGCCACGCCAAGGACATCGTGGTCACCTGGCCCGACGGCCACGAGACCAAAGGCATCGACAAGCACATCGACGACCTGAAGGCGATGTTCGTCTTCGCGCCGGACATCACGATCAAGACCCACCCGATCCGCTTCGGCTCCGGCACCTGGACCTCGGTCAGCGGCGTGATGACGGGCACGTTCACGAAGCCCATGCCGCTGGCCGACGGGAAGTCGATCGCCCCCACGGGCAAGCGCTTTGCCATCGGCATGGTGACCATCGGCCATTGGTCCGGCAAGACGATGGACCACGAATGGCTGTTCTGGGACAACCAGGACTTCATGAACCAGTTGGGCCTGGGCGCCAAGTGATTGCGTCGGCCGCCCCAACCCAGCGCGGCCGGCCTTCACGCCCTCTTATCGGAGCCATTTGATGCAACGCCTTCCCAGCCTGTTTGTCTCGCACGGCGCACCGACCTTCGCGCTGGAGCCCGGCCTCGCCGGGCCCCGCCTGACGGCACTGGGCAAGGCGCTGCCGCGTCCCACCGCGGTGCTCGTGGTATCGCCCCACTGGATGACGCCGAACCCGCGCGCGAGTCTGGCCGCGCGGCCGGCGACGATCCATGACTTCGGCGGCTTCGATCCGGCCTTGTACAGGATCGGCTATCCGGCGCCGGGACACCCGACCCTCGCCGAGCGCGCCGTCGAGCTCTTGCGTCAGGCCGGCTGGCGGGCCGATGTGGACGAGGGCCGCGGACTCGACCATGGCGCGTGGGTACCGATGCGCTACCTGCTGCCGGACGCGTCCGTGCCGACGTTCCAGGTCTCGCTGCCGGCACGCCTGGACGCGGCCGCAGCGCTTGCTTTCGGCCAGGCACTCGCGCCGATCGCCGACGAGGGCGTGCTCATCGTCGGTTCCGGCAGCCTCACGCACAACCTCTATGAATTCCGCGGCCACCACGGACCCAATGAGGCCTACGTCGCCGAGTTCGAAGCCTGGGTGCGAGAAGCCGTCGAGCAGGGCGACACCGCGCGTCTCCTGCGCACGCTGGACGACGCGCCGCACGCCAAGCGCGCGCACCCGACGCCCGAGCACTTCTGGACCTTACTCGTCGCAGCGGGTGCAGCACCTTCTCCGTTGCCTGTGCAGGTGATGGAAGGTGGCACCACGCACGGCGTCCTGTCGATGGACGCCTACGCATTCGGCATGAACAATGCCATTCAACCCTGAGGTGTTCGATGCAAGACGCAGTGATCGTTCAGCGACCCAGTTCGCCCCGGCCCGGTCTGGCCGAACTGGTGCTTCTCTTTCATGGGGTGGGGTCTGACGCCGAGAACCTGCGCCCGTTGGGCGAAGCGCTCGCCGGGACGCTGAACCACGCATGGATCGTGAGCGTGCGTTCGCCCGACGCATCGGAGCTCGGCGGCTGGCAGTGGTTCTCGGTGCAGGGCGTCACCGAGGCCAACCGACCTGCACGCGTGGCCGCGACCATGTCTCGATTCGTGGAGACTATCGCCCACTGGCAGCGTGAGGCCGACGTCGACGCTGCGGCCACCACGCTGATCGGCTTCTCGCAGGGCGCGATCATGGCGCTCGAATCGACGCAATTGCAGCAGCCCTCGGCCGATCGTGTCGTGGCGATCGCCGGCCGCTTTGCGCAGACGCCGCGCGTTGCGCCCGCACACACCAGGCTGCATCTGATGCACGGCGAACAGGACCGCGTCATGCCCGTGGCGCTCGCTGTCGCGGCGGCCGAACGGCTCCAGGAGCTGGGCACCAACGTCACGCTCGACCGCTTTGCCGGCTTGGGCCATGGCATCGATGGGCGGCTCGCACGGCGACTCATCGAACGCCTTGGCGAGGACCGTGACGGCACGCCGTGATGAACACGCTCGCGACCCGGCTGCAGATGGATGCGCGGCGCACCACGCTCACGACGGAACCAACGGCGGCTCTCGCCGTGGAGATCGGCTACCGAAGCGTGGCCGAGACGTTCTTCCGACACGATCCGCCCACGCCGGGCGAGCTGGAGTCGGCGATCGATGCCGTCGAGGACGCGCTGATGGGCTCGCGCGCGCGACGGGTCGACGCCGGCACGCTGGTCATCTCCAACGACATCCGGAAACTGCTGCCCGGACTGCTGCCTAACGGCACTGCGACGACGCTCGAGGAAGTCGAAGCGCGCTTCCAACGGCTCGCATCGGCGTCGCTCGGGTACCCGGGCGCGCTCGCGAACATGCCCCTGGGACCGCAGGCCGCAGCGGCGCTCCTGATCCTGCGCGAGTGCATGCACCACCTGGGCTTCGCACGCCTGATGATTGCGCAGGCGCCTTCAGGCGCTCAGTAGCTGGACCTCCCCGGGGACCCGCCTGGCGCCATCTCAAACGGCAAGCAGGTCACTTGCGCGCCCGGCCACGAAGGACTGTGGCCGCGAACCATGACGTGCGCGGCTCAGGGTCGGCGCTCGCCGAGCGGCGGCGCCTTCAGGATGCTCTCCTTCTGGCCGCCATCCAAACCGCTCAACGACACCGTGCCACCAATCCGTGCCGACAGGGTGCGAGCGGCCGCACGCAGCGCGTCGGTCACCTCGGGGATCGACTTCCGTTGCACCTGGTCGATGCGCTCGGCGTACGGGACGGTGAGCGCGGCGATGGCGCGGCCCTGGGTGTCCAGGATCGGGAAACTGACGGCAAACAGACCCCGAACCTGCACGCTGGGGATGGACTCGTAGCCCGCAGCGCGGATCGAGTCGAGAACGGTGCCGATCTGCAGATTGGCCTGCTCCGGCCGCCTCTGAAGCGATTCCTCGATGCGCAGCTTGCGCGTCTCGTCATCCTGGAAGGCCAACAACACCCGTCCCGACGCCGAGATCATCACATCGAGCTCCGCGCCAGCGCGGACGGCGAATCCCATGCCGCTGGGCGTGTCGACCTTGCAAAGCACGACCTGCTTGCCTTGACCGTAGATCGTGAGATGACAGGACTGGTCCAGTTCACCGGCCAGCCTGTGCATGATCGGCGTGGCCTCGAAGAGAAGGCGGTGCGTCGGCGGATTGACATGCGCGAGCTCGAACAGCTTCGTGGTGATCGCATAGCTGTTCTCGTCGGCCAGCGTCACGTAGTTGCGCCCGACCAGGCACGCGATCATCCGATAGATCTCGCCGACGCTGCGCCCGAGGATCTGCGCAATCTCCTTCTGCGTGAGGGGCCGCTCGCTGCGGCACAGCGCCTCAAGAATGTCGAGGCCCTTCTCGAGGGCCGGGGCCGCATACAAACGGCTCTCAGTTTCGGCCACGGTGGCCGCTTCGCCGATGTCGTCCTTCATCTCGCGCTCCACTCCGTGCCCGGCGCACGGTGTGCCGGACTTCAGTCGTTCACGCGATTGTGCGTCCCCGCCGGTCAGCCGGCGTCGGGTTGGGCCGCAGGCGCGGCGCGCTTGAAGGCGTCGAGCCGGCCGCACGCTTCGTCGATCTCCTGCAGCCGTGGCCACCGGCCCAGGTCGACCTTGAACCGGCGTGCACTCTCAATCTGCGGCACCAGGTAGACGTCGGCCACGGTCACGTTCGCGCCAAACGCAAACGGCCCCTTGAGGCTATGCGCGTTGACCATCGCCTCGAAGGCGTCGAATCCCGCCCCTATCCAGGTCGCGCACCAGTCGTTGACCGCGTCCTCGTTGGCGTCGAAGCGATGTCGGAGCGCTTCCAGGATGCGTCGGTTGTTGACGGGGTGGATGTCGCAGCCGACCACGGCGGCCATCGCACGAACCTTTGCGCGCTCGCGCGGATGAGGGGGGAGCAGCGAGGGATGCGGATAGCGCTCCTCCAACCACTCGATGATGGCAGGCGACTGCACCATCACCTCACGTTCCACCTCGAGTGCGGGGACCAATTGCTGCGGGTTGATCGAACGGTAGGCCTCGCCGAGGTGCTCCTCCTTGCGCAGATCGACGGTAGCATGCTCGTAGGTGAGGCCTTTGTAGTTCAGCGCAATGCGCAATCGATGCGAGGTACCGCTGCGGAAGAATCCATAAAGCTTCATCGCGTCACACTCCAAGATATTGTTGAACGATCTCCGGCCGACCACGCAAGCTCTGCGAATCGCCCTGCCAGACGACCCGCCCCTTCTCAAGCACGTAGTGCCGGTCGGCCAGCGGCAGCAACCGAGCGACGTTCTTGTCGATCACGATCTGCGCCAGGCCTTCGCGCTTGAGTTCGGCCAGGGTTCGCCAGATTTCCTCGCGAACAACCGGCGCGAGCCCTTCCGTCGCCTCGTCGAGGACGAGGAGCTTGGGATTCGTCATCAACGCACGGCCGATCGCCAGCATCTGCTGCTCACCCCCTGATAACTGCCAGCCGAGGTTGCCGCGACGCTCACGCAGACGCGGAAAGAACTCGTAGACGCGGTCGAGGGTCCAGGAACGGCCGGCCGCCCCCTTGACGGTGCCGCGCGCCGTCGCGACCAGGTTCTCCTCGACCGTCAGCTCGGTGAAGATCTGCCGGCCCTCGGGCACCAGCGCCAGGCCCTGGCGCGCGATACGGTGTGCCGGCAATCCGATGGTGCGCAGCCCTCCGACCTCGATCTCGCCGGCACTGCTGGAGAGCATGCCGAAGAGACACTTGATCGTCGTCGACCGTCCCATGCCGTTGCGGCCGAGGAGCGTGATGACCTCGCCGGGACCAACCTCAAAGGAGATGTCGAAGAGAACCTGTGCGCGGCCATAGCCGGCCTGCAGGCCTCGCACCGAAAGATAGGGATGGTCCATGGTGTTGTCTCGCTGTCAGACCGTCTCTTCACCGAGGTAGACCGCGCGCACTTCAGGGTGCTCGCGGATCTCGTCGGGCGTCCCGGTGAACATCACGCTGCCATAGACGAGTACGCTGATGCGGTCGGCCAACGCGAACACCGCGTCCATGTCGTGCTCGACCAGCAGGATCGTGTAGCGCCCCTTCAGGCCGCGCAGCAGCTCCGTCACCGCGGCCGACTCCTGCACGCTCATGCCGGCCATGGGCTCATCGAGAAGCAGGAATTTTGGCTGTGCGGCCAGTGCCATCGCCAATTCCAGCTGGCGGCGCTGTCCGTACGCCAGCTCTCCGGCCAGCGTGTCGCTGTGCGGCGCGAGCCCGGCGGCGCTTACGGCCGCCTCGGCGGCATTGCGCGCCTCCACGTCATCCTGCATCGGCTTCCAGAAGCGCCAGGCGTGCCGCTTCGCGGCCAGTGCCGCAAGCACCGAGTTCTCGGCGACGGTGAACTCCTCGAAGATCGATGTGATCTGATATGAACGCAGCAACCCTGCGCGTGCGCGTTGGTGCACCGGCAGCGCGCTGATGTCTTGTCCGCCGAAGACGATCCGGCCCTCGTCGGCGGGCAACTCGCCGCTGAGCTGGTTGATCAGCGTCGTCTTGCCGGCGCCGTTCGGCCCGATCACGGCGTGCAGTTCGCCAGCGCGAATGTCGAGCGAGACATGGTCAGTCACCAGCAGCGCGCCGTAGCGCTTGACCAGTCCTTCGGTTTGCAGCGCGGACATCAGACACCCCCTTCCGCGACCGCTGCAGGCGTTGCGGGACGCCGTGCCTTCGGCCACAAGTCGAGCATTCCGACGATGCCGCGGCGGCCAACAAGGGCCATCAAGACGATCAGCGGCCCGAAGATCACCATCCAGTGTTCGGTCATGCCCTTGAGCACTTCCTCGAGGCCCAGGAACACGAGCGCACCGACGATGGGTCCGGCCACCGTGCCGATCCCGCCCAGCACGACCATCACGATCAGTTCGCCCGACACGGTCCACGCGAGCGAACTCGGGGACGCGAACGCATTCAGGTTCGCGAGCAACATGCCGGACACCCCGCAGATCGCACCAGAGATCACGAACGCCACCAGTTGCAGTCGTCGCGCCTCCAGCCCGATCGCGTTGATGCGGCGCGCGTTCTGGCGTGCCCCACGCAGTGCCATGCCGAACGGCGCGACGCGCAGCTTGGCCATCCACCATGTGACGAGCGCAAGCACGACGAGTGCGGTGGCATAGAGCGGCAGGGTCGAGCCGAGATCGAAGCCGCCGAACTTGCTCGTTGCCGCGACCGGCAGCCCGTCGTCGCCCCCGTACTGCTTGAGGCTGACGAGGGCGAAGTAGCCCATCTGCGCAAACGCCAGAGTGATCATGATGAACGCCATGCCCGAGGTGCGCAGGCTGATCGCGCCAACTGCCAATGCGATCAGCGCCGAGGCCCCGACGCACAGCGCCAGATGCACCCAGCCGTTGGCCATGCCGTGAAAGGCCGGCAGCGCAACTGCGTAGCTGCCCAGACCCATGAAGAGGGCGTGCCCGAAGCTGACCAGCCCGCCATAGCCCAGCGCCAGGTTCAACGCCGAAGCAGCGATCGCGTAGATCAGGATGCGCGCGAAAAACGAAATCCAGAACGGCTGCTCCAGCGCGGTCGCGACGAAAGGCACAGCAGCGAAGCCGGCGAGGAGCAAGACGGGGAGCACCGCCGAGGAACCAAAGCGTGAAGACATCGTCGACTCCTTCAGCCGCGCCGGGCCGGGAACAGGCCCTGCGGACGCAGCGCGAGCACCAGGGCCATGAGCAGGTACACAAGCATGGAGGCCAGCGCGGGGCCGGCGGCATCGGCGACCGAACGCTCGGCCACTTGGCGCATCACCAGCGGCAACAGCACGCGGCCGAGGGTGTCGACGACGCCCACGATCAGCGCCGCGTACAACGCGCCATTCACCGAGCCGATGCCGCCGATCACGATCACGACCAGCGTCGTGATCAGCACCGGTTCGCCCATGCCGGACTGCACCGAGAGCAGCGGACCCGCCATCGCGCCGGCGAGTCCCGCGAGCATCACGCCGACGCCGAACAACATGGCGTTGAGAAGCCCGATGTTGACGCCCAGCGCCCCGACGAGCTGAGGGTTCTGCGCACCCGCGCGGATCAGCATGCCCACGCGCGTCTTGTGGATCAGCCAGTACGAACCGACAGCAACGAGCAAGCCCACGGCAATGATCGCGAACCGGTAGGACGGGTAGCTGAAGCTGAACACCTGCACCGTGCCGGCGAGCACCTCGGGCACCTGCACGAAGAGCGGCTGCGGTCCCCAGACGAGTCGGACCAGCTCGTTGAAGAACATCACGAGGCCGAAGGTAGCAAGCACGTGGTCGAGGTGGTCGCGCCGATACAGGCGGGAGACGATGGTGACCTCCAGCAACAGGCCCACGACGAGCGCCGCTCCCATCGCAGCGAGCACTGCCAGTGCAAACGAGCCTGTCGCCCCGTAAGCGAGCGCCGCAGCGTAGGCGCCCACCATGTACAGCGAGCCGTGGGCCAGGTTCACGAAGCTCATGATCCCGAACACCAGCGTCAGCCCGGCCGCGAGAAGAAACAGCAGTACGCCGTACTGCAAGCCGTTGAGTAGCTGAACGAACAGCAGGGAGGCACTCACGGCCCGGTCCTCAAGGCAGCTTGCACAGCGCGGCGTACGAGTCGGCGTGCGCAGCCAGCGGCGTGCCAATCTGCTTGGTGACGACCTTGCCGCCGGCGCGCACGGTCTCGAAGGCGTAGTAGTTCTGCTCCGGCATGTTGTTCTTGCCGAACTGGAACGGGCCGCGTACCGACTTGAACTCGCCACCGGCCGCCTTCACGCCGGCCGCCAGCCTCTTCGGGTCGCCTGCGGCCTTGCGCAATCCGAGGTCGAGCACATTGGCAGCGTCGTAGGCTGCCGCCGCGTAGAGGCTGGGCGTGCGCTTGTATTTCGCTTCGAACGCGGCGACGAACTTGCGGTTCTCCGGCGTGTCGAGCGATGCGTCGTACATCGCGGCACCGATCGCACCGGCGGCAGTCTCGCCCAGCGAAGGCAGCGTCGTGCCGTCGACGGTGAAGACCGAATAGAGTGGCAACTTGCCACTGAGGCCGGCCTGACTCATCTGCTTCACGAAGTTGATGCCCATGCCGCCCGGGTAGAAGACGAATACCGCGTCGGGCTTCGCGGCCTGGAGCTGCGCGATCTCCGCCGAGTAGTCAGGCTGGTTGACCTGGGTGTAGGTCTCATCGACGACCTCGCCCTTGTAGAAGCGCTTGAAGCCGGCCAGCATGTCCTTGCCGGCCTGGTAGTTCGGTGCCATCAGGTAGACCCGCTTGATGCCACGGTCCTGCGCGAACTTGCCCATCGCCTCGGCGGCACCGTCGTTCTGCCAGGCCGTCGAAAAGACGTTCGCCTTGCACTGGGCGCCCGCGATCGGCGACGGTCCGGCGTTCGTCGCGATGGCCACCACGCCCGACTCGGCCAGCCGCGGCAGGCTGCCCATCAGCACGTTCGAGAACGACAGGCCGACGATGGCATCGACCTTGTCCTTGTCGATCAGCTTGCGCACGATCTGCTGGCCTACCTCGGGCTTGAGCTGGTCGTCCTCTTTGAGGATGGTGGTGGCCTGGCCCCCCAGCTTTCCACCGAGCTGCTCCACGGCGAGCATGAAGCCGTCGTACTGGTCCTGGCCCACGAGCGCCTGCGGTCCGGAGAGCGGCGCCATGAAGCCGATCGTCGTGGCTTGCGAGGCGAAAGCCGATGTCGTCAACATCGCGGCGAGCGCCGTGGCGCGAAGGGTATTTCTGTTCATTTTTGTCTCCTGGAAAGATTTCGGACGAAGTCCTACCGGCGGGCCGAACAACACGGCGCCGATGGATTCAGAACGGCGAGCGGTCAGTCGAAATGCAGATACACGCGCTTCCCGTCGACCTTCACCGGGTAGCTGCGCAGCGCTTCTGTGGCGGGTGCGCAGGTTGGTTTGCCATCGCGCACATCGAACTTGCCTTGATGCAGCGGGCATTCGATCTCGTGGCCATCGAGGAAGCCGTCGCACAGGCGAGCATGGCCGTGCGTGCAAGTGTTGTCGGTCGCGTAAATCGCCTCGCCGACGGTGTAGAGCGCGATGTCTCGTCCCCCGACAACGAGGCCGAGCACGTCGTCGGTGGGAAGGTCGTCGGCAGAGATTGCGTCGATCCAGTTGGTATTGCTCATCAATGGCCTCAGATCGGGTAGATGATCGAGTTCGGGATCATTTCGCTGTCATAGATGCACTCGCGCGATGCGAACTTGAGCCCTGCGGGCGTGCGCACGATCGTGTCGAGGTAGCGACCGACGTTGAAGACCGTCGACGCGTCCGACAGCTTCGTACGGAACACCGCGTAGTTCGCCTCGCATCGGAAGGTCCCGCCCTCGGCAGCACGCACGACCGGCGGACCGACGATGTGTCGCTGGTAGTAGGGATCGTGGAACAGCGTCTCCTTGATGCCGTAGACGCGGTCCTTCAGCATGCCCTTGCTCGTGAACGACAGCGTCGCGAGCGGGAAGCCGCGCTCAAAGTTCTCGCGCGGCTGGAGCCGGTAGACGCACTGCTCGGTGAAGAACTCGGGCCAGAGATCCCAGTTGCCGGAGTCGACCGCGCTGGCGTAGTCGGCATAGAGCTGCGTGAGCGCCAGCCAGTCCTCGAAGTTGATCTTCGTGCTCATCACTCGGCCTCCATCACGTCGCGCCAGTAGCGATACATGCCGCGGATCAGCGTCTCGGTGACCATGTGCTCGGTGTCTTCGACCTCGCGTCCGCCGAGTTCAGCCAGCGTGCGGTGGAAAGGCTTGGACTCGAAGGCCTGCTGCGAGAACTCGATCACCTCGCCGTCGTCGGCCGAGACGAAGCCGGCGGGCCCGAAAAGGTTGGCCTGGCGCAGGCGGCGCTGGGTCATCTCTTCGGTGTCGTCCTCGAAGCCGAAGTGCGTCCAGACGAAGTCGAAGCTGCCGTGGCCGTTCGGCTGAATGTGGCGGGTCGAGACGCTGTTGACCTGCTGCTGCAGGATCACGCTCGGGAAGATCGTCGTCATCACCGCGGTCGGGCCGCCCCACCAGGGCTCGGGCACGATGTCGAGGAAGCTCGGGTCGTTGAGCTGCATGTTGGCCTTGAAGCTCGACACCTGCGTCACTTGCTCGGCATTGCCGGCGGAGCCACGTGTGGAAATCATCGCTGCGTGGCGGTGCTTCTCGTCCATGCGCAGCTGCGACTTGTTGTCGGCGCGCCAGAGGCCGAAGGTCACGAACCAGGTGTGCAGCAGGCCCGGGTGGTACGGGTCCTTGATGTTCTCCTGCATCAGCTTCCAGTTGCCGGGAATGCGCTGGCGGTTGTAGCCGAGGATCTTCAACTTGCGGCCGTTGAACAGGCGATCGAAGTAGCCGAGGATGGTCGGGCCGAGGAAATCCTCGAGGGACTCGACATCCGGGTCGAACGACGCGAAGACAACGCCGCCGCGCGTGGCGACCTTCAGCTTGGTCAGGCCGTGATCGCTGGTCTTGAAGTCGGCCGGCATGCCGCCGTGCACCTTGCCATCCTGCTTGACGCCGCGACGGAACGGCACGCCTTGCAGGTCACCCTTGAGCGTGTAGCTCCACTGGTGATAAGGGCAGACGAACTCCTTGCGATTGCCGTGGCGCTCGCGGCAGAAGCGCATGCCGCGGTGCGCGCAGACGTTCTCGACGACGCTGATGCCGCCCTCGGCGTCGCGGGTCATGATGACCGAGCGTTCGCCGACCACGGTGCGCTTGAAGTCGCCGGTGTTCGGGACCTCGGCTTCGAGCCCGACGTAGCACCAGTGGTTCTTGTAGAAGAAGCGCTCGAGCTCGCGCTTGTACAGCTCGTCGCTGGTGTAGGTCAGGAACGGGATGCGCGACGTTCCATCGCTTTCCCAGTGCGCCTCGCGCGGGAAGACCGTCGATGTCTCGCTCATGGCTGTCTCCTTGCTTGTCTTGAGTCGGGTGGTCGCGTCGATCAGGCGCCGACTTGGACCTCGATCACGCCCAGCCCGGTGATTGCACCGCGCATCGTGTCGCCCGCCACGACCGCGTTCACGCCCTCGGGGGTACCGGTCATGATGATGTCGCCAGGCTCCAGCGTCTCGTACTCCGACAGGTAGG
>Ga0307508_10000331_pt1 | contig 57120 bp, 71 predicted proteins | sample 9_EM_MG_FD_203089 | JGI IMG/M metagenome (GOLD analysis project Ga0307508, IMG submission 203089) | Populus trichocarpa ectomycorrhiza microbial communities from riparian zone in the Pacific Northwest, United States - 9_EM | ecosystem: Host-associated > Plants > Roots > Unclassified | place... | reverse complement strand
CCAAATTGGCTTTCCATGGAGTCGGGGACTTGGCGCAAGCACGCCGCTACAATAGATAAAATGACCAAAAAGACTGGGATTGGACTTTCAGGCAAAGTCCTCCACTGGAATGCGACGCACCTACGCAAGCCCGATATGATCGCCCCACCACCACCACCATCGATTGGGTTCGTCAATACCCACCATGGACTCACCAGGTCATCAAACACTCAGCAAAGTTAACCCTAGTACTACTGCCAAGGCTAGACTCAAGTCAAGGAAGCCAAAAAGTAGGAGAAAAAGAAATACAAGAATAAGTATGCGCCGATCCCGGACAGGCCTCTTCCGGCCACGGCGCTCCTTCTCCCGTCACAACATGCGCTCACCAAGCTTCGGAAGGGAGATTACGTTCCCCTCTACCATTTCACCAACAGAGGGATCCGGGAAGCGGAAGAAGACGGCTCTGGCGATGAAGACCTCCTCACCCTCGTTCAGACGGACAAGGGTCCCACCTTCCAAAGGAGCGCTTCGGTCAAAGCGAAGAAGCACAAGGTCAAAGACGAAGCGCTCTCATGGGAGGAATTTGGGCAGGCTAAATACAGGGTGCTCAAAGCCATGAGACAGCAGGACTGGCCTGCAGAGCGACTCGACATGGTCAGACTCTTCTGGCTGGCCATAGAGGGCCACGAATGGAGACATGACCCGAGCGAATACCGCAAGCGCGCTCTCCTCCTCTACCAAGGCAGGGTACGCAGGGACTGGCACAAGACCCTTGGGACACTAGACGCCTTCCGCCTACTCCCTCTGCATGTGGGTCGCCTCAACGACTACCACCAAGAACTGCTCAACAATGCGTATGCTGCCAAAATCGAAGCAGTGCGAACGGTCGGTATTTTTTCTCTTTGGTTGCAACAACGCATCTAACTCAGCTATTCCCTCTTCACCTCCCCTCTTCCCCCTCTCTTCCATCGTTACGCCCATAACCTACCATCCCATCCCGATGCCGCACGCGGGCATTCAATCGCATGCGGATCACCATCGGGACGCGGGCTCCTTCCCTCCTTTGGCACACTGCTGCCAAATCGTCGCGGCGCTATCATTCAAAACCGCACGTTTTTGCACCCGACCTCGTTTATCGGGTGCGATCACAATCTACTGCACACAACGCGTCGCAATCCCGTTTCGCATTCTGACACTTTGTGTACACCACAATGACCGCTACTCATCCTTCACTACATCTTCTTCCGCATCCCACGGACGCACCTTTATCAATACAACTCAGCCCGACACCAATGGCACGAAGACATCATGCGAACGGGAATGAGACGCACAAGCTCGAGAAACCGCGTTTCAGAATCATCTTCGCCTCAATCCAGCCCCGCCAGACGCCCATCTGTTCGCATGGAAGCACCCCAAAAGTGGGCTCCGACCACTTTCCAAAACGCAAGTCACGAGCAAGCTTGCAATATCGCCAAACGAAACAACCTAGCGGACCTGAAAGGCCAAAGCCTACGCATAGGGGGCACGCTCTTCTACCTACTGAAAGGGGTACAGTTCGACGTTGTCAAAGTGATCGGGCGCTGGGCCGGCGAAGCCTTCACGCTATACCTGCGAGATCACGCACTCATACTCGCCCCATTCCTCCAAGCCGATCAGCAACTCTTCAACAACTTCATGCGCGTGGCTATGCCCCCGGTACGCTAAAGTAAGCTCCGCTCCTAGTGTTCGGGTCCCAAGCCTCGCTGGGCGCGTCACTATGGCTCCTAGTCGTTGGGTTCACAGCTCACCTTTTCCCCTTCAGGCTAGGGCCCAGCCTCGGGTCGGAAACCTTCCGGTTTCACCCAACCGCACACGCATCGCAGCGATAGCAAAGACATTCGTTTCCTTCCATTCCCCCCCCGTCGCTTCTGTACCGCTGTACATTACATCCTCTTTATCATACACTCGAGTGAGCGATATCACGCAGAGTTTTTTCTTTGCACGAAACTGTTCAGACACAGGCCTGCAAATGGGACCGTGCGAACGGTTTCTAAATTGAATGATCTAATTATATAATCATACGCTATTGGGGGCTTGGGCTCTCGCGTTTCCACCTGGGTCTCACTTTGAACTTCAACAAAGCCACATTTTTCTATGGCTTCAAATAACCCTGAAATTTCCGATGTAACCCATCCAAAAAGCCATGCGCACAGCGCCACGATGCGAGAAAATGTTTACCGGCACCTGTCGAAAGTGCAGCGAGCAAGGTCGTGAGCGGTAGAATGTGGAAGGACCCACCACGGCATGGCGCACACTGGTTTCACCCCAGGAACCAAAAACGGCCAGTCAGCAAGAACGTACCACCTCACTCTCCACACCAAACGACGGCGACGACAGCTACCACCACAATCGCACCACTACCGCACCCGAACCACCACCACCGCGAGACGCGGTGACTCCACAAAGACCAGAGCGACCAGAACCACCAACCACAGGATCCCCAACACCTCACTGCACCTGCTGTGTCCTGCCTCACGTCCCGCGGATGCAACGCACGACATGCCCACCCACCCACTCGGCCGCACCATGGCAATGCTCCCACCACATAAATGCTTAGTTTAACATCTGTATCTCTTTTATTGATGTAATATTGTTGCAACTTGAATATATATTGTACATTGACAAAATATATGCAACTGTGTACACCATCTTGGTAACAACGACAAGGCGAGGAAGTGGCGAGCAGTACTGCCCATCGAGTGAGCTGCGTGGTTCGGCTGTCAAAGGGAAGGGGGAGCATATGGTGATCGTTGAGGAGAATGCGCGCGTTTTGGTATACAGTACCAGGTATAACCCATACTCCCTGAAAGGACATACATTTTTGGGTTTCCCAAGTTGGTTTGCAGGGATTTTGTAACAGTGAGTACAGTACATTAAAGTCGTTTATTAGATCGAATCACGTCGTTCGTGGGTATCGAGGGTATCTGTGACAGCGCATGCACTCGCAGGAAGGCAAGTGCCAACCAAACCGCAACTCAACAGCCAAGCAAGTAGTCCCATCAGGCAAGTTGCCCTAACCCCCACGACATCGTCAGGGTTATCTCACATCTGGTGAATCAATGTGAATGTGAAGCAAAGAATGTTTGCGGACCTTGGCAGCCATGCTCGTACAGTGAAATCAAGCGCTGGGTGAAAGGAATGCTGGACCGAAAGGCATTTCAGAGTGAGCCGCACCGAAGTGAGTGAGGTGATCAACATTGTATACGCACTAAGAATTTAAATGCACAAGCGCTCTGGCCCTTACGACTTCCTGTGTTCCTCTAGGGTTTACTAACCATCATTGTTCAAAGATCCTTGTTTTCAAACCGCTGTGCATGTGGAACGAAAGTAATCGTTGTGGGGGTCGTATTGGTTGGGTTCTGAATCATGCTCCTAGCATACTGCGGGAACGAAAAGTGCTTGCGAAGTTCTTCAGGAACTCGGTGGTTGTATTGTGTCTAGGTCATGGCGTGAATAAAACCACGAGCAGCTGTGGATTTGTTGTGTGAGCAAATATATAATATATAATAATAAGTAATGCACCATAAGACAGAACGATGTGGTAAAAATTTCCCGCTTCACATTTAACCTCCAACATCATTCGACTTCAGGCATGTCTGCGACCCGCGCCACACCCGTGAGCTTTCCTGCAGAGAAGGCGATCAAAAAAGGCATGCTGGAAAAACTGTTGTCCAAGCGAAGCTACGTGGATTCAAGCTCGAATGTACTGGTCCTCCTACCAGGAGGAAACGCACCTACGTCAGTAGTCCATGTTCCGGAGAAGTATTCAAGGGTCCTTCACATCATAAGTTACAGGTATAGTCTATGCGAAAGTTATGGGTTCCAGGTCCTCATGACTCCCTGCTTTAATCATCCATAGGTACGAGGTTTATCGACATGCCACTGCAGCCGTTCAAGGCGCCAACACCAGTGTCGACACCAAGTCGGCGACGCAGAAATTAGCCCTCGTACTATACTACCTGGACAATGTACGAACCGCGTACATGGTGCGCGCACGCCGGGGCAAAGTGGGAGACGACACTTGGTTCTCCCCCGAGCTTGAATATCACTTGTGGCTTGATTACAGCGAAGGAGCATACCACAACATAGCATGTGCTTCCATCGAGAAGGGGCTGGGCGTTACGTTCAAGTATGTGCTGGAACGAAAGAAGCCCGACATCTTAACCTTTAGTAAGTCGACCACTCAGGTCAGACATCTGGGTTGCAACCTCTAATGATCTTAACATGAAGTCGACTGGGATGAATACGTGCGAATGCAAAACGTGCGGTTTGACATGTGTGGTCTCGGGATTACACTGGGACAAAATGGGTCACAAGCGCCACAAGCGGCATGCGACCTAGCGAAGGCTATCCTGGACGATTTAGGGACCACGGAGAAGCAGAACGTCGGGAGGCTGGAGGCTGGGGATGAGGCAGAGGCAATCAAAGAGAAAGTGAAGAGTCCGGCCAGGTCAGACACAACGCAAGCAACGGATAGCAGAGCCGAGGGAATGAAATCAGCTGTGGAGACGCAGCCGTCCGTAGAAGAGGACCAGGACAACAGTGGAAACAACGATAGTGGGATGGTTGCAGATAACAGCATGAGGGGCGAACTATCACAGGCGTCTGACGATGAGGATGCAATCACTATGCAGGCGATCGATGCGGAGGAAAGGCAAGAAGTAAGTACTTGTTTTGTTTTCCCTGGGTTTCAACCGCACATGTTTCGGCTTTCTTATTTTCCTCTCGATCCTTTCTCCATAGCATCGTTCCTCCAAGCTGAAGCACTCCCGGACGAGGCGACACAACACATCACCCGGAAAGCAAAGGCAAGAAGCGATTGCTGGCGACACTATCTGGAGCACGCGGTTCGGACGACTACATACATATATCCACAACCGCGTGGTCGAACTTTGCAACGTCGACATCAACCAGATTCATGACGATGAAAGTCTCGAGGCCTGGCACAGATCAATTGACGTCACTGATCCTCGTGCATCCGAAATATTAGGGTACATACTCTTTCTCAGGTCGACCAGCAAGCTGCAGGAAGAAAGTAATTATCTCAAGAATTCCATTTGCATGATCGGCGAAGAGAACAAGCAATCTATGCTACAGCGACTCAATGAAAAGCGGCGGTCTGCTGAACAATCCAAGCAGGAGAGGATGGAGGAAGATCCCGAAGGCAGGATGGTGGTAGAAGCGGAGAATGCAACACAGACAGAAGGCCCAGGGGGGACGGGAACCAATCAGGGGTTGCAGGCCATGGTCGCGATCATCTCAGATGACGCTGTAATGACCGAAGGACCCAGCGATGGCGATGGCATCAGTACCCAAACAGATGCGGTATTCAAGCGAAAGAGGGTGTCTTCGATGGCTGCAACACTGTCAGAGGTTAGCATTCCTTAAACTTCTCGAATGTGCCATTTAGTCCTGCTGAATGTGCAGCAGGGCGTAACGTCAAAGAAGGCAAGAGATCGCGGTTCAATGGGGAATCCATTGGCGGAGCTCAGCATGGATTGTATCTTTGACTTTTCTGACAACATTGGTAGTAGTTCTGGCCTTGGTTTGGAACACCACGCCCCATCCACCATGGAGGGTAAGAAACCTTTCTAACTGTGTTCGCGTCTTGTACAGGCAGCAGAGAAATGATCATCGCACACCGATATTTCATAGATTGCAGGAATGAAAAAAAAAAGATACCGAGACCCAGGAATCTGATGCTGACACCCATTCCCACCCAAAACGCACTCGAGGGCATCCTCGGAAGGTGCCTCGCGGACACAGAGAGATAAATGTGCATCTTCTCAGCGAGGGCAGACAAGCCACGAGCAATCATATCCCAGAGTGATAGTTCATGGGAATCCAAAGAAGAAGATTCACATTGTCTCCCCTGCTCATCTTTCGGTTGATGCATCCAGTGGCTCAACTGAAAGCGATGTACTAGAACACGCCCTGAATGACCCAAGCATGGCTGAAACACGCTTCTGCGTGATATCGCATCGCTCGAGTAGACAGTAGACAGTAGATGTATGCTATGTACAGTCGAGATGTATTTTATGTCTTTTTTGTAATCTACTTAGGGTTATGACTGGGTTCCTGTTGGAAAAGCACCCGAAAATGTGATATATGTGTTGATACAGTACAAGAGACGATAAGGCATGTGATCCATGCAAACTGACAATATGCACAAATCGGCGCGCTGTTCAATATGCGCGAGTCACGTGATCTTACCACATATCCCACTTGATCATACGAACAATATTTATAGATTATACATGTCATCGCGAGTCAAAACGACACCAAAAATGCGTAAATATGCAAATGTATATATTTGCGGGATTGGTCACACGTATTCTCCATTTATATATAATGACCATCAACCAACAAAAAGAACGTCACATACGGACAAGTGTATCAGACACAGATACACCGCGCACACAACCGAATAAAATGACATACACTTCCACATAAAACAACATACACAAAACATTCCAGCTGAAGTGTATTCGGGTGCATATGTCACCACCACAGATGCGCAAATAAACCAAGTTGATGATTTGCGCAATGTGTTTATTAGCCTCGTAACAACAACAATGCGCAAATATACACATCCGTTTATTTGCGCGTTTAAACAATACATGTATGTACTAGTGTTTGTACCATCTTATAAGATGATGTGACAAATCAGTCAGACGAATAATTGATCATGAGTATTCTTTGATCTTGGTTCTCTCGTCTGCCTGCGCGTCCACCGAGACCAACCAGACCGCGTACAGACCCCCTTCCCCTCGACGGAAGCAGGATGGCGTGTGGTAATGGTGAGCGTGGAATATACATCCTCTCGTTCCCGTCATGGTCAATAGATGCGATTTAAGGGGGTCTAATCTAATTGGGTTGGGGTTAGGACGAGGTACAGGCACCTCGATATACCACACCGATCCCCTCCCCACCATTTCACACCGAAGATACATGACGATAACCACAAATAATCTGTAAAGCACACGTGTATCTTCCACGAGCGCACATGCGCAGATAGCGCATGTGCGCTGCTAGCACTCCCAAGACCCAAATATTCCGCACATGCCGCAAGACATCGTACTTATGGTATCACTCAATGGGGCACAGTTACAAGAAGATAAAGATAGTGATCATTGGATGTATATTTGGATACTTATCAACCTTTCCCCTGATCAGTGCTATCGCAAGTACAACATTCTTCCTGGTGGGTTCATTCCGGGGCCAAACAAGCCAAAAAATCTGAACTTGTTCCTGGTGGTAGGTCTACACCATCTTGCAGCAATTCAACAGAAGGGACTCAAGATCTACAACTCTACCCGAGGTATTCCTTGTCAAATCAATCCGTATCTACTCTTTCCGACTGCCGCCTGCACTTGTGTACTGGGATGGTTTGGTCGGACACTCAGGCAAAAATGGATATTGTATCTATTGTGGAGTACTCGGCCAACGAAGACCTGGGAAATCCCATTATTATCCAGCCCTCTCAAAACCAGACCAGTCCTGCCAAGGGAGTGATCATCCAGATTACCGGGCCAGTGCTTTACCAACTACTGGTTCTGATTAATATGCTGTCAACCTCCCTACACTCTTATCTGCTCGAAATCAAGCCCAGTTTGATGCTCGTCGGTTGGAAACTGGCATTACGAAGCCACCCTTACTTCTCGAACTCAATCCGACTCATTCATTAGGTGTTTCCAACTGTCTCACAACTGACATCATGCACCTAATCGGCAACATGAGCAACCTTTTAATTCAACTCTGGCGAGGCGAGATGAAATGTGCACCCACCAATCGTATTGACACCTAGGACTGGGCTGTTTTACGTGATGCTAATGTTTGGAAGGAACATGGTCGTACTGTCAACACTGCAGGGTTGTATCTCCCAGGTTCCTTTCACATCCACCCACAAGATATCGCTGAGAAGCTGAATGCGGACTACAAGACTCGTGAATTCCAGATGTACATGTTCAGTCTAGCTCCTGCCCTTCTATGCGACATTCTTCCTTTCCAGTATTGGTGCAATTTCTGCAGACTTGTCTGAGGGTTTCAGATTTTATGTCAACACCATATCACCCATAAGGACATATGCACAGCTCACACACTGTTAGTTGAATGGGAAGGGAGTTTGAGAACCTTTATTATCGACACTGTGCAGACCGACTTCACTTCATCTGTCCCTGTGTACACCAAGTCCTCCATCTTGCTGTTAAAACTATTCGAAAGGGTCCACCAGTCTGCTATGCTCAGTGGACAATGGAAAGAACAATTGGAAATGTCAAGACAGACATGCGCCAGCCTTCAAACTACCAGGCCAATTTTATGCAACAAGGAATCGGACTTGCACATATTAATGCACTCCTCTCTGTTCTACCTACTCTGAAACCCAGTCAACCTCTTCCTCATGGCTCCACAGACCTTGGTGGTGGTTATGTCCTACTGCGTAAACATGACAAAATTTTTGTCAATGCTCCACACAAAACCGTTCAAGCCATCCAGGAGTTTATGGGCCCAGAATATGTGCTCAGTCGTATCAAGAGATGGGCTCGCTTGCTCCTTCCAAATGGCCAAGTTGTTCGTTGTGCTTGGAGGGAAAGGCTTATCCCTGCACATAACCTTCACATCTCTTGAATGGTCAAGGTAGTATATCCTTCTTCCATATATCTCTATGTCCACTAACTGTAACTAGTTTCATCTACATGGCCATGTTCGCATTGGTGAGATACTCTACTTTACTCGCCTCAATCATGCTGTGGTGCAAGACTATTCTGAGGAGAACAAAGCTGAGGATGGTTGGGAATTTTCTAACATTGCACTCATCTGCCTTTTTTTCCCCTCCTGACAAACACCTCCTTTACATATCCAAGAATGTCATCCCTTCGTCCATCCAACTTCCAGCTATTCAAGCAGTTCTTGTTCAAGACATAATCAGTGTCATTGCTATGATACCACATAGACCTCAGATGCATGACAGAGTTGTACAAGATCGTTTCTTTTTTCTAGAGAAACCTAATATCCTTCCCCCAGGAAACTCAGCTGTTTTTCCAGGGCGCGTCACCCAAACTGAGAGCGCGCCACCACAGCCACAGAGCGCGTCACCACAGCCACAGAGCGCGCCACCACAGCCACAGAGCGCGTCACCACTGCCACAGAGCGCACCACCCCTCCTGGCACCTTCAACGCTTTAGTGAACGTGTATGCTAATACCATGCTTTGAGTAATCCAGCTATGGTTTGACTACGATGACTACGATTTGACTACTGTCAAGGGAGATTTTCGCCATAGCTAATCCTACACTTTGCTACACTTTGCTACACTCTGACCACTCTGACTACGCTTTCGCTGACCCCTTTCCCCCCCCACTCACCAAAATGAAAAATGACGCCAGAGCAAATCGTACGCTTTTTGAACCAAACAACCACCAGCAACCAAGCCAATAAAAAAACCGGTGCAATATAACGCTGGTTAGGGGAGCGAACACTGCGAGCGAAGCGAGCAGTGTGAGCGGGGTAGTACGTTGGGATGGGTGCCAGATAGGTTATAGGCGTTGGCCCCTCAAGTGCCATCGCCACCTATTTCGTCGAGCGACTCATCAGACCTCTGGCGACGAATAGAAAAGTAAGCCGTGGGAATCTTACCTAGTTAATATAGGAAAAACTCCGTGCACGGACCATCAATAATAACGGAGCGTATAAGGAAAAATCTTACGACGGGAACCGCCGGTCCAATCGAAAATCATGTCGTGATATGGCGTGATTCCTACGCGCCATTCCGGTTCCATCCGGGGGTCGGCCGAAGCCGGGTCGGGTGGGGACGGACTCGGTTGGTCCGGTGTCGGAGTGAAACTCCGATCCGGTTGTCCGGTTGGTCCGATCATGTGACATCTCCGGTCCGGTCCGGGGGTATTGGGGCTGGAACTAGATGGAGTTAGCCTTACCAACGGTCTAGATTGCGTGCGTAATTGATACTCCGCCCGGTTAGGGTTAGCAGTTAGGGTTAGCCGGTTAGTGTTAGCCCCGGTTAGGTTCACCTGGTTAGGTTAGCCCGGTTAGGGTTAGGCTATACGATGGAGTTACGCGTGACATTCTAGGCTATAATACCGTTGACTCACGTTAGGTTAAGTTAGGGGGGCTTATACCATTCGGTTCTTGACTTGAAATAACCTGTCGGACGCCCAGCACAAAGTGCTATCCGCTAACACTGCTTTTTAAGACAGTGCTCGCTTTCTTAACCAAAAATTATTGATAGTTATGCTACAGCAAAACGGAGAAGCAAACTCCGAGTACTCCGAACTAACCTATGCGACTTATCGTTAGCTTTACGGATTCCCGATGGTGTGGCAGCTTGGCCGGACGGAGTAACCCCGCGCCGGTACCCCGGAGTATTGCACTCCGTGGCCTTGTCCCCCGCAAGAGACCCACACGAATCCTGCCAAGTAGCGGTCGCTTCGGCTTCAAACATTCGTTTCGTAAGAGAGAGCGCAGTCTCACGGCATACGCACTCGAGAGAGTGTTTCTGCCATGACGTCGCGAGTATTCTCGTCCCATAAGGGACTTACCGATCTCCTCTGCACAGAGAACTCGTCGTCGTTCAAGTCGATCACTTTTCCGGATCGAAGACGGCGGAACCTTGCTGGTACAGAGGGTCCAGGGGGAGAGGGTGGACCGCTGTGAGGCTGATCCGACGGGTGGATGGAACCCGTTTCACCCAACTCCGGGTCGGTATGTTTTTCCAACACGATCTTTTTCCAAAGACTTGCTAAGTCGAACATTTGAGTGGTCCGCTTGCGGCTCACCAACATCCGACGGTCTAGGATATCCGTACGCCGGAGATCCGGTACTTCAACAGGTGTCCGGTCACTCCGCACAGTCTCCATAAGAAACCGGGCTTGACTTTCCACGCTGTCGTTGTAATCCGGAGGTACCGGGGGGAATTCTGGAGAGAATTCCATACGCTCGGCTTTGTAAAGCCAAGATCGCATATATCCTAGGATCGTGTCTCCCAAAGCTGTAGCTCCGAAGAAGTTCCATGCTGTGTTGAACTCGGTTTTCAGGACAAGGACTGCGTCAGTCTCCTTTTCCTTTATTGATAGGCGGTTATCCCATCTTTCCTTGAGTTTATTCCTGCGCCAAGTCAACAGCAGCGTCTCACTGTAACCACGTTGCACATAGATAGTAACCAACCAGTCTATGGCTTCTAAGTAATCGTCATAATTGTTACTCAGTGTGGCGAGACGGCTCATTTCACCGTAGAATGTACCTCGTTTGACATCTATCGGGTGAGCAGAGATCCATGGAATCCTTTGGTGGAGTGATTTTGCCTTTCGATATGGCTTATGGTTTAATCGTCCTCTATGATCTATGTAGAGGAGCATATCTAAGAACGGCTGCGCAACGCCGACACTCCATGTGATTTCACAGTCATCGATGTTTACTTTCATCTTCATTATTGCCAATGCTTCCTGGGGATTGCGCGCGTAGACAATTCTGATGCAGTCATCGATATAGCGACCGTAGTACGCTATGCGGGGTTCGTTTAATACACCATCACGTTTCTCGCAGAACCACCCATATAAGTTGGCGAGGTCCGGGGAGTCCGCGACGCCCATTGCTAGGCCGTTTAGTTGCTGGTATATTTTCCCGTCAAACTGTGTTAGCAACTCCGTGTTACCGGTCCGAAGGCAATCGTTGAACAATTCAAGAAAGCGATCAATGCTAAGACCGTTCCAGTCCCTATTTTGATTCCCCTCATTCGTATATATCCATTCCGAGAGCATCTTGGAGATGCGCGCAAGGCATTTTTCCAAAGGAATATTGGGGTAATAGGCAACTACATCGCCGGTGACGATGTAATACTTTAAACCGGGGGTCAGCCGGAGTTGACTCAATTTTATCGCGAGGTCTTTGCTGCCATGGATGACAGTTCGCGCCTCCGCAACGAGAGGTTTGAGAATTTTAGAACAAAATTTAGCGGCAGGGTTTTGGATAGCGCTGTGACAGGGTAGAATAGGCCTGAATTTTACTGGTAATTTATGGATCTTTGGTATTCCATAAAAGCGCGGTATATGGTGGCTTCCGGTTGGACCGGTAACAGAGCTCTTAAGATATTCCCCGAGGGAACCATATTTCCAATCGTATATTTCTGCACGCTGAGAGAGTAGAAGCATTTCATTACACTTCCGGTCTAGGATTATTTGTGTTTGCACGCCGTCGAGCAGCTTATATTCACGCTCGTTGCTTAGGCATGCCCTAGTATTATCCATGATCCAGGTGCGCTCTGACACCGCTAGCCCAAGGTTCTTATCAGTAGCAGTGAGCACATAGTCGTGCTCTAACAAGAACTTGCGTAACTCGTGTACCTTAGGACCGAGCGGCTTAAAGCTATCATCCATAAGGCCATCATCCGGGACATTGGCAGTGACGTGGTGTACGTGTGCACGTCCTCGTTTGAGAGCGAGTTCGCAGTAGAACGGTAAAACGGGTGGGTCTGCCATAGATGGCTCGCTCACGTCGTAATCTGGATCGTAGGTTTTTTCTTCTCCCTCGAGAGTAAACTTAATTCTCCATCGTAGTCTTCTTACAAAGTCTAAGTACGCCTGAGTAATTAATTCGGCGTTCCTGGGTTGGTGAAACATATGTTTCATTCCAATCCCCAATGTGAGTTCTAAGTATCGCGGCATAGATACTCCGGGTCCGACGTGTACTCTAGATTGAAACCGGGCCGCCTCGATAAACTTAATTGGCGTGTTTCGGATCACACATCGGACCGCTTCGGAGAACGGGATATCACAAATCTCGTCGGGCAGTGTCCAATATTCTGGATAGACGTAAGATGCCATTTTGGCATCGATACATTGCTCGCAGTATACTACGAATTGTCCTGTATCGCTATTTCTAACAGTACGGTCCGCTATGCTTATTGTACCTGTCACTGGGCTTTCTGTTTGCCCTTGCCGCCCTTGCCGCCGCCAGCAGCCTTTCCCTGACTCCCTTTGCCTTGCGGCTTCTTTTCCTTGGGGGGCCGAGAAGGTCCAGGCTTGCCTCCCGGGTGCTGAGCGCTTCCTCCTGTCGGGGCCGGAGCTCTTGGTCCGGGGCCCGTTGTGATACGTGCCGTCTTGTGACGGGGCTTCTTGTCCGAAGGGGGGCGCTGTCCCTTGTGGGAGGGACCGGAGGGTTTGCCCTATATCGGAGTAAGTACCGGAGTTACCAGGACATCCGGAACAACTTACTGAAGCAGCGGTAATCCGCTTGACTGCCGCGTTAACAGCGCGGTCCACTGCCGACTGGATAGAAGAGCCCGTTGATGGGCCCGACTCATCCTGCATTTCGACGTCAGCGGATTGCTGTATCTGCTTCTTGTTGGCCTTGCGTTGCTCGGCCGCATCAGCCGTACCCTGCACGATGGCACGGATACGGTCAGCATATACAACCCAGTCCGCTAAGACCTGCCTGCACAGGTCGAAGGGAAGGGTACTCTGGACCCACCGGACGATTCGGATGTTGCCATCCTCCTCCACAGTCTCCGGAATACGGATACTGTTGTGGAGCGCATGGAAATGCGCTTCCACGACCGGTTTCACCTTGTCCAGAAGGATGTCCGAACCGAGCGCCAGCACAAGTGCTGCGATCTCCTTCTTCTTATTGGCGATATAAGAAGAAAGGAGTTCCTTCTGGTACGCGGAGTGACCAGAAGCGAGGGCGGAGCGGAAAGTCCGTCCCTCTTCGCTCTCCTCAAACGCCTTGGTCATCATGACCGCTGGCACCTGGGTGTTACACCAGGGAGGGAATGTCCCGGCCGCCTCATGGGCCTCCCACTTGCTAAGGTGGGACCGCGCAGCAAACAACTGCTGCCACTGAGACGCGATGGTCTCAAGTAGCGGGCGGAGGATGGTTCGGAACTGGGCGGGGATCATAGCGATCACCTCGCCCACAGTATTAGCTGCCTGCAGGGAGGCGTGACGGTGAGCGGCAGCGGCGGAGACGACGTACGAGTTTTCGGCTTTCTCGGTAACGGTCTCCTCGCCGATGGTGGCAGCGGTGTTCATAGGAGACATGGCGCGGAGGTAACCGGCGGCCGTGCCGATGGACATGGGAGCGGACATATTGGTGGGATAAAGGTCGAGGTGTACAAATTTGGTTAGGGGAGCGAACACTGCGAGCGGGGTAGTACGTTGGGATGGGTGCCAGATAGGTTATAGACGTTGGCCCCTCAAGTGCCATCGCCACCTAGTTAATATAGGAAAAACTCCGTGCACGGACCATCAATAATAACGGAGCGTATAAGGAAAAATCTTACGACGGGAACCGCCGGTCCAATCGAAAATCATGTCGTGATATTGTATCATTTTTTTTCTAAATAGGTTCAGGTTCGGCCAGGTTATTTTAACAAAATAACATGTAAATATACCGAGATTAGGATAAATCAACATCTCGGCCAAAACAATACATATAACTGAGGGATTAGAGCATAGAATAACACACAAAAACTACAATTTTCGCCGCAATTTGACATATCATAAGATCTTGGCCATGAAAAGCCACAATGTATTACCGATATTTTATGTATATGAAAATGTCGGTATGTGTTGTCAGATATCCATTCCAAATATAGATGTGGTGTCATAAAACTGCCGTTTTTGAAATTGAGTACAGGATGGGGTATTGACACGTCGAATAGGTATTATTAAAACATTGCCAACTGTCTTGTGTCTTCTTCCATCCTTGAATCGATCCACGACACACACTACGGCCATGTCTGACTTTCAACGTCGACTACAAAGACAAGCTGCGATGATGCAAATGATTGAAAGAAGAGATAGTAAGTTATTACATGATTCTAATGAGCGGTATTGATAACACTGAGTGTAGAAATCAAGAGAGAGGAAGAGGAGAAGGTGAATGTCGATTTCGATGGTGGTTTTTCGGATGCAATGGATGTTGAGCGTGAAAGCCATTCCGGAATCACGTCGAGAGCCGAGGGTGTAGCCGATGTGAGCCAAGAGAAAGAAGAGTCGATTATCGATGAAGTGGAACCGACAGGGGAGACTCCGAGTCACGTATGGGCTCCGATTGGAAAGTACGATTCGGCGTCAAGAAGTTATGCAAGGGAAAACCCATGGGAGACGATGAGAGAGGAGGTGAAGACGATGAGAGAGATGAGAGAAGAGATTGAAGTGTTGAAGGGGAAGAATGCGGAGTTGGAGGCGAAGGTAGAGGAAGGTGAAGAGACGATATCGAGGATGAGAAAGAAGATTGGAAAATCAAGGACGACGGGGGAACCGGTCGAATTGAACGATGCAACGAAGATCGTGATGGAGATGGACGAACTTGTTAATGCTCAATTGAATTGCAACATGTGAGTGATTCGGACATTGTATGAGCACGACGTTACTAAATACATGCATATTTGTACGATGTAGCTGCAAAGAGTCGATGTGAGTGTGTCAATCGAGTGAGGAGAGGGTCTTATTACTGACTGATAATGACAGAATGTGCGTGACACGAATGCGGAATTGTCACCATTTGTATTGCGCCATCTGTGTGCTATACATGTGGTGTAACAAGTATGAGTTCAACGAAGATAAGTTCGACACTTACGAAGAGCTGATGCGACAAGATTTCGAGTGCGCGGTGTGCCGAACGCTGACAATCGGGATACCGCATTTGAGCAGACGGTATGCGTGGAACATGCCATTCCTGGAGGACGAAGGTACCAAGCGGATCGTCAACCACGTTATCGAGAGGGGAATGAATGCGATGAAGCGGAGTGGATTAAAGAAAGAGGCTTGCGAGGCATGGGGCTCACTGTCTCTGTGGGAGAGGTGGGGAGAGGGAGGGACGATCGAGAAAGATCTTAATTTCAGGCTTCCGTGAGTTGTGACGATGGATTTTTTTGGAACGGAGTAGCGTGCTGACGGATGCAACAACAGGATGTCGATCGAGGTGATGTCACGATTCAAAAGATTCTGGGTGACGAAAGACAGCATGAACCTGCTGAAGTCGCGCGAATATCTTCTTGTGCGAGAGATCGACGATATGTTCTACCTGGACACCCCGCCTCAAGAGGGACAACCGCGTCGCCGATCCAGAAGGAATGTCGATAAAGCGAAGGTAGTGATACAGGTACCAATGGAAGTCTTTCTCGAGACACAAGCGTCATCGAGCCGACATCGGGGTAGAGTGCATGGGAGTGATGAGTTTGTCCCAGACGACGAAGGATCTGTACTTAGTCTGAGCGACTGATGCGATGTACCTATATGTGAGTGAATAAACCGAGATTCAACGAGACGACTGATATCGGTGGTTGTACATACCGTATATTATATGTGACACCCTGTATAGACGAAACGGTGCAGAAGTTGGCCGAGATTGTGGACCAAGCGGAATCTCGGCGTCATGAACGTGTATTATACGCACGTTACGGTACAAACATGTATAACACACAATAGTATGTACGGTCGAGACGGAGTATAAATGGACTGTATAGTCGGACTGTAATGCGTGGTTATTGTCACTCAAAACGAGTTGGTCGGAGTATAACGGAAGATCACGATCTTCCAAAATAATGATAGTATTTGTTGCACCGTTACATTCCCACATCCATCGATTGTCATCTCGTCATCCCTCGATATTCCAACATGTCTTCTGATGCGACCGGATCGAAAGGGAAACGCAAGGCTGTCGAGAAAGGAACGCGCAAGAAAAAAGATGCGGTCGAGGTCACTTCATCCAAAGCCACTGGACTGGATGCGTCGTTAGAGACGTACTACGACTTGGAGGAGAAGGGGCGCTCGGCATTCTTAGGATATGCGCGTGCGGACATTCTTGATCGGGACTTCGTGTTCGGTACTTACAACCCTCGTCTTCTGAACCCCGTCGAGATGTGAAATATCCTCGACTCGTTCAACAACAACGGTCTGGATCGATTCTCTATCCACTCGGCGATACCTATAATCCTTGCCGCTAACGTGGTGGACATGTCAACGTTGAAGAAAGATATTGCCGTCGACTCCATTGATCGACACGGATCTCACCTCCCCGAATTGAGGCTAATATGGGACGACAGCAATGACGACCATCAGATCATCGCTGCCGGAGGTCGTCATCGTCGTGCCGCGCTAGGAGAATGGATAAAGCAAAAGGATAGTCAGACGAGGAAAGCAAAATCCGTGTGGAACGGTCTCAAGAACCGCAAGGACGACCCGGCCACGCCGCACGAGATCGAAGAGGCCAAAGTGAAGTACGAGGTCAGTCAAGCCATGCTCAATCTCCATGGCTCGTGGATAGTAGCGGTGTACAACCAAGGTTCTTTTTTTTTCTGCACGATTAATTGTCACTGACGACGGTTGTTTTAATTAGAGAAAATAGACAACAGACTCGGTGTCCATTTGTCGACGAACCAGAGACTCTATACCTATGCAGAGACCGCGGAAGAGGGGATCGTACAGATGTTTAAGATGATGAAATTCAATGGCGAGACGTGGCGCGATTGCCAAATCAAGGCCAGATCGCGATCCCAGTCGCATCCACAGAAGATCCGCGTCCTGCTGCAGCAAGACTTTGTATGGAAAGTGATGGAAACGATCGTCGACATCCCCTCGACCCACTACATCCACTCGGACATCTTTAAAATAAGCATGCTGACTCAAGACCTCCTGTCAGAACACGGCGGGGTAAGTTTCTGGCCGTCCACAGGTTCGACTCGTAACAAATGCTCTGTATAGTTGCTCTCAGCGCTTGTCGTCTCACTCGAGAACCGCCTTCAAATGTGTTTCAACACGGTCGAATGGAATGCTGCCGAGGTCGAACGCCACATGCAGATCGTTGGCAACTCAGCGTCCAATGCACAGGCGATCGAAGACTCGAAATTCTACCTCAGCCAATGTGTCGAACGTCTGTCGTTGCACCCAAACCCGGTCAAAGAAGCGATCAACGATGAGATTCGGATGGAGCTCGACACGATATACATCGAGAAGTTGGGGAAAGGAGATATCTGGAAGTACTTCGGAACGTCCTCTTCCACCTGGATCGATCCATACGAGGAATACTCGGAAAACGTTGTCTCGAAACTTGAAGATATATATTCGGCCATGGTATCAGACGATCGTATCGAGAATGTTACTGACAACGTGAAGATCGCGTTGAAAAATTGTGCATCCAAAGCAAAGCTCGTTCTGAAAGTACAAGATATACATATGTATCCGGAATCCGTCCCCTTCATGTCGTCCTCCGTTTGGGTTTCGTTGTCACAGCAGTTGAAACGTATACCCAAGTCATTGTTAGAGGTACGTTTGTATTGTATGCGTCCGTCCACATGCCAAACCACCGATATCCCGACTCTCTCGCATTCTCGGCGATATCGACGACGTTGTGACACAATATGTCGTCCACCGCATCGCGCTCTACCGAGATCTCCATTTGTCCGCGATCTCGGTCGACCACACTCCGCTTCTCGTATATGTACAATCCATCTCTCATACGCATTACAGATATCGGCTTGGTACAGTCCACTCGTCTACAACCACAAGATTGTTGGAGGGACGTGGAAGATCGGGTCTGCGACGGCCGAGATCGTTCGCGCCTTGTACGGACATCCAGACATCAAAGCAGACCACGTTCACGATGCGTTCAATGCGGTCAGTGTGTATCCAGAACATCGCTAGTGATGTCTCACGTATTTTCAGACAATATGGAGTTTGGTTCAGGATTTTGGGGCGTTGTTGAGAATGGAAGAAGAGTTGTTGCATGCAACAATGCCGATCCGCCCGGATACTTCTCGCTCCGTCAAGGAATACATGCTACTCGAAGAGGACAACAAGTTGATCACCAACATCAAGGTACCTAAGCTGCTCAACAATCAAATGATCGTGTTTGAAAGGGAGTCTAACGACACGAACGGTATGTCGTCCTTCGACTCGTCACCCATCGCATCGTTCGAATGGTTGATGTCATGCGTACAGAGCTGTTCCTTCAGAAGGAGTTGCGCTCAGAAGTCGTCGTTTTCGACAGCGTTGCCAAGGATATCATCAAAGACCAATGGAAGAAGTCGCTCGAGAAAGGATGGATGGAACGATGGACCAAAGTGGTTCAATTCAACAAGGATCCGAACGGATTTCTCCGCGTCGCCAAACTCCTCGACTTCCACACCGTACAATGGGGCAGCACGTCGGGTGGCAGCGAATCGCGATTCCGCAAAGAAACAATAGCCACTGCCATCGTCGAGTATTGCACTATATACAAGTACCGTCTCTCTCTTTTGTCCAACGCAGACGGTGGAGCCGCACACATCCGATCCCTCTTGGAATCCGTCGTCTCCCCCATGATGGGAAGGAATAAAGGAAGGAAACCGAAGGATGGAGATCAGTTCCCAGGTTACAAACTCACCTGGCCAGACGATATCGATGTCGACAGAGAGCACTCCATAAAGACCCAGTTCGACATCGAAATCGAGAACAAGCACATCGTGATCACAAATCAGAAGAAGAAGGACATCGAGGACATCCAGAAAGTCGTCCGTGCCATACAAGCGTGTCCTGCTGCATGGGACCCATCCGACGTCGACACAGACAAGCCATCGAAGTCGCGCTCCGTCCGTCCGCAAATAGATTCCACGTTGAAATCTCTCATCAAAGTATGTTTCCATTGCTCAGGATACGCGGCCACTGTGATATGTGAAATCCTCTCAGGTACTTGTCTTCAGTGCCTACGCAAACAGAGACGACAGCGTCGATCTAGACGCCATCATTGCGAACAATGTCCCTATCCCCCCAGAAGAGCAAATGGTATTCGACAATATCATTGCGAGCCAACATTCCAAAGACGACAATAAAACGTCTGGTGATGACTCTGCCCGCACATCCCTGAAGTGCCTATTCTCTGCTTCTTCCAACAAGGACGTCCTCAAAGATCTCGGCTTCGTCTTTCCATCCAACGTGAATTCGGTCCATCGTATGTCCACTTTCCCTCAAATCTCATACCCATGTCGACGTACTCATTCCATTCCATAGTCTCCTCGTCACTCCTTCGTGGAACAAGGCCATCCGATGGTCCACCCCACACAACCACCCCTACCCCCCGTGTGTCAGAACCGCCTCATAAACCCATGTCTCCGGTCCACCCCGTGACACCCTCCCTTGACACCGTCAACGAAGACAATGCAGACGAGTCTATGGATACGGAATGGGCTCAAGGACCTTCGGACACTACCCTCGACTTCGACAACACATCTGTCGGTAATCCGTACGATCCAGATTTCACACAGAAGCTCAAGAAAATGAATGTCTCTTGCGGCAATGTACCAACGCAACATGACGATGAACCCATGGTGGAGGAGAATGAAGTACACACCAAATCAGGTAAAAACCCAGGTTAGTTTCTCCATTCATTTCACCCGAGATGTTATCCTTGAACCGATCTCGGTGATGATCCACTTCACTCTACCCCGGACCCACTCGATATATAACCATCGAACTGACATCGATGCCACTCCGCTTCACACATACCCCATACCATCTTCTCCTATTCCACCGAGATGTCCTGTCCCGTTCAATCTCGGTGGAAATATCAACTATTCGTACAATCTCGTTCCTGTCTTAACACCATATTCTATACCATTTCACTATACACATCACGTTGGATCAAACGCACAGAGATATCACCGCGTTTTATATCTCGGTGGATTCTCTCCTCGATTTCACTGCGATCCGCCATCCACTCACATCTCTGTGGATTTCATTGTCGTATTCGTACAATCCATCTCTCTTCTCGTTCTCTGCTTTGGTGTAAGCTAACCCATTTCCTTTTCAGGGAATAATACCGCCAACGTCGACATGCTCGTGGACAGTCAGTCCCTCTCCCTTCTTTCTCCTTCCACCCCTCGTTCATCACCCCTCCTCTTTTATCCCCCACCCCCTTTCCTTCCTTCTCACCCTCGTCTCTCTCACCCTACCCCCATTCACAGAACCCCGTTCCCCACTCCGTCCTTCTACTCCAATCCCCACCACCACCAAATCTTCTCGCTCCGTCCCTAACAAGCGTTCTCCCGTCTCCCCCTCTTCCAGCACCATCGTCTCCCGTGTGTCCCTCCCCTTTCAGCCCCTTTTCCCTCTCTCATTCCACCGTTTTCTTTTTCCTAGCTGGTCGTACCGCTTCCATTCCTAAACGCCCTCGCATCAACAGCAAAGGTCGCAGTGCCCGCTCCTTGCCTGGCTACAAGCAAAAGAACCGCTCCTCGGCAGATGGTCCAAAGACCCAGAGGTATGTCGATCCCAGCCATGATCTTGACATGAACGTTGTCGACGAACGTGACAGTGATGATGACGGCGATGATGACGGCGATGATGATGAAACCTTGCAATCCATGAGATACCCGTGATCGTCCCTCTCTTCCCCTTCTCTCCTTACCTTCCGTGTATCCTCTCCTCTTTACGCAATCCACCCTGTGTCCCCATGTCGCTTCAGGGCCTTTCCCATTGAAAAGAAAACCCTGTCCCTTCACCTCGCTCTCCAGTGTGATCGCTAAGACTTGCCTGAACTCGTGCTCGCTTCACCCAATTCACCCTCGCCTATCTTCACGTCTCCTCGCCCCTGTGACATGACTCGTTCGGCCCGCGAACTCTCTATTCTCCTCCTTATTCCTCCCCCGTCTTCCCTGACTTTCCAGCCCTGTCAATACCATAGTGCCGTCCCCATTCCATCCACTTCCCCGTCGCTAACCCCCGCCCCCAACACGCGCCCTACTTCCGCAGCCCTTTCCTATCTTTGCCACCCGGTCGTCCCCGACCTCCTCTTTCCTTCCTTTTAAATCATATATCATATGATATAAATATGATATGATATAACTCGGTCCGTCTCCTCCACTGACCTCGTCCGTCCGTCCCTTCTTCTAACATTTCTCTTCCCTCCTCGTCTGCTCCCCCTCGATCCCATGCCCCTCCCCCTCCCCCTCCCCGTCCGTCTCCATCCCGACACACGCTCGGACATCCTTTCTGACCCAGAACTTGACATCCCGTTCGTACCCCTTCCTCCTCTCTTCCTATCCTCCCCCTTTCGACTTTGCTTCCAGATCCGCTGACCATCACCCCCACTCCGATGACGATCCCCTTCCCGACGACCACGTCCCAGACCTCGATCCTTTGCTCGACCCCAATCCTCACCCCGATCTCCCTCCCTTCGACATCGCCGACGTCCCACACCACTTGCGCGCAGACGACCCTTACCACCAGAACGACATACATGAGGCCATCATGCGCACAACTCGCACCGACGACGACCCCGACTATGACGCCCAGTTCCGTTCTACCCGTCGTCAATGCGTCCCTCTCGCCACCCTCAAGCGCTACTTCGATGACAACAACTTTCACCATGCAACCCATCTTCTCCAGACTCGCTGGTCCGTCCATCTCAACCCCCACTTTCTCCTCTCCGTCGACGACGACCACGTCGTCCCTTTCATAGACGGTCACTTCATCGATTTCTCTCTCTACCTTGGCGCCAGGGTCGGTCACTTCATCGATTTCTCTCTCTACCTTGGCACCAGGGTCGGTCTCGACGCCGTCCTTCCCAACCCTCTCGTCGTCCCCAATCACACCTGGCACCTACAACTCACTTTCTCCAGACTCTTCAAACCTTGGCCTGACGCTCGCGCTCCCCTCCCCTTTTCCACCACCGGAAGAATGTTGTACCTCGGCTCCAGAGCTCAAGACGACGTCTGGCTCGCCTTCGTACCCAACTCTCTCCTCGACAACGACCCTCACGCTCCTTTAGACATGACTCCCGTTGACGGCGCCTCTTCCACCGCCCTCTCCCCGGATCACGCCTACATGGCAGTCATGTTTTTCGCTTCCATGTTCTCCGCCTTGCGCTTTCAAGACATCGACTGCAACGACGACTACCCCGATCCCATCTCCTTCCAGGCCGTCACCCGCGCTACGGACATCTTGTGAGTACTACCCCCCCTCCCTCTACTCCCTCCTCGTTCCCACACCAACACCCCAATCCCCTCCTCTCCCAGAGGCAGGCTCGACGAGAGGAACAGGTCCCTCCATCTCACCCTCACCGACGCTCGTGACCTTGACCGCATCGTCCGTTCCAGGTGGCGTCCTTGGGTCGACGCCGCCCCAAGGTCGTGGAAACGTGGTTCCACTCCTTTCATCCTCAACAACTCCCCCGTCGCCCTCACCATCAAGTACGGTCAGAACCAGCCCGTATGTTCCTCCTTCCATCCCGACGCTAGGTCCCTCGAACAGGAACGACACACCTGGGACATGGACAGGGACATGTCCAACATAAAACTCATGTCCTTCTCTGTCGCCCATCACATCCTGTCAGTACTTCTGCTATCCTTCTCCTTCTCTCACCTGATATCCACCATCCCGCCCTGCATGCCCCATGTCTTTCTTTCTTTCTTTCTTTCTCTTTTCTTTTCTTTTCTTTTCTTTTCTTTTTCCCATAGGTTCAGGCAAGTTCAAGAGTGGAAGAACCTCTCTGGTCGCAACCTCCATCGCCTCCATGGAGATCTCTATGACCTTCCTCCCACCAATCCAGACCGCATTCCCGTCCATCTTCACAGGATGGAAGATGGTCATGAACGTCCCGTCTTCGACGCCGATGGGTTCAGAGTCCGCAGAAGGGTCCCTCGCACCTTCACCCAATCCGGTGCCCTTGCCGACCTCACCAAGATCGATGCCCTGTTTCCCCCCGGCCCTGACGATCGCAACCGTGCAAACGCTTACCATGCCTACCCCCTCGCTTTCACAAAGACCTACGGAAACATTCAGGCCCAACGCATCGCTCAACCCTTCGAGCGTGTCTTGAACGACATCAACACAATCCTTTCCCCCGCCCTCGACCCCGAACACGACATGGACTATCTCTTTGGCGACGACGTCGAGCGTGGTGCCCCCGTCGTCGCCGGCACTCACACCCAAGTTTACAACGCCATATCCCATCGCGTCCGCGACCAGGCCCGCTTTCATTACGTCCAGCTCGGACTCGCCACCTCCGTCTTTTCGGGAACCTCTGCCTCCACCGTCCCTACCAAACGCAGGTTCGAGCAGCGCAAACAACACTGCTCCAATGGACTCCCTCACCAGCGTTTCGCCGTCAGAGGCCATGATCAACCCCAAGCTCTCCGCTTCGAGCACACCTTCACCGTCGACGTCGACCGCCTCAGAGAGCACCATCGAAATGGGAGGTGAGTTCTTTCACTCCCTCCATAATACCTACCGAGACCCAAACGGAGCGAAACCTTTCCTAACCATCCTTCGTTCCACCCACGACCCAGAACCATCTATGACGAGGTCGTATACAAGATATGTCGATGGATCACCCATCCCACCGTCATCGATCCCATCAAGGCATGCATCCAGCCATTCTCTCCAGAGGTTCGTACTCTCCGTCTCCGTCTCGCCCAGGCCTGCCATCATCATCATCATCATCATTCACACACGGCCTTCGTTCAGGTCATTCCTAACATTTTCAACTGGACCACCTATCCCATAACGTGCGTCATACAATCTCTTTGGAAACAAGAGAAGAACAATCTCCACTTGGGCAAACGTGTCGACGGCTATCATATCGAATTCATGTCCATGCTCGAGCGTACCCTCAATTTCGCACACACCGGATCTGCAAAAGTCATGTCTCGAAAGCTCATGCTCCCCTTCTTTCTTTCCCTCGGCATGCTCCACGACGGCGGTCCATGTCTCAACAAGGAGCTCGTCTCTTACAAATCCCTCTTGGAGAAAAGAGAGGTCGTCATAAACAACTCTTATTGGCCTCGCACCCCAAGGCCGAACAAGCGTCCACTCATGGGCTCTCTGCGCGTCCAAGAACTCACCTACGGGAAAGCACACACACAGGTCAGTCTTCCCCCTCCCCCGACGTTCACACCCCACCAGAACCATCCGAGTCTCTCGATGGTCCTGCTCCGTCTCGGCAGAAATGCCGACGGCCCGAGATTTCGAATGCGTCCACATCTCGGCCCAAATAACCTCCTTTTCCATGTCCCGCAATGTCCCGCATCCCTAGTCTGACGCATCCTTCCGTTCTGTCCACAGCGATCCCAAGCAAGATTCATCATAGAAGACGCCGTCCTCAACCCGGATACCATCCCTCGCGACATCGGTTTCGACAAGGTCGATTTCTCCTCTCACATCGTATCCCACATGTTCGAAATCGCACTCAGGGTATACATCGACGACGTCAAGACGTTCGTCAAACACGTCCTCGACAAAGAACTCTCTGCATCGGCTCAGTCCCCAGACCGCACCGTCAGAGCCAGAGCCAGATACAGGAGATTGGCCCTCAAGGAATGGCTCTCTTCCCCCTTCCCTCTCTCCTACGAAAAAGAGCACAAATTCCATCGCCTTCTCGACGCCTTGGATCCAGCCAGAAACGATCATGGCACTCCCTTCTCCCTTCAATCCCCTCCCGGAGGCGGTAAACCTATCTCCTTCTTCGCAGAGAAACTCTTGAATGGTGCCGAAAAACGTCGCGAACCCCCTTACATACAAGACGGCATATTTCAGCCCGTCGTCGTCGCAGCGCTCGACACCCTCTCCCGTCTCGCATCCAGAAGGTGGTCCGCCTCCGTCTTCATCGACAACGACTTCAGGATGCGCTACGTCGATCACGTTCGTCGCGTCGTCCTCAAACTCAAAATAAATCACGTCCCGTGGGCCTCCTCTCTCGAAAATCCTAACGCAAGAGGTCGCCGTCCCACCACCATCGTCCACACCGTCTGGCTTCCTCTCGGCACTGCCGAACCCACCGCCGTTCGCAACGATCTCCGTCTCCTTTCCGCCGAAGAAACTCGCCAAGCCGAGATCGTCGCCTCCTCGGAGCAGATCTCCCTCAACGACCCCCGTTCCCCGTGGTCCGCATGTCGATACAGACTTACCAACTTTCACAAAGTCCTCCACAAGACATCTCTACCCTCCGAATGGTCCGTCCGACATGCCTCCCTTCCCTCCGGTGACACCGGCGACTTCGGCACCTCCGTCTATGCTTGGGTCGAACAGAACTATGATCCCATCCACAACCCCATCCACGCACTCGCCATCGTCATCGCAATGATATTCGCCGGAATCCTTCCCAACGTCTTTCCCCCGAGGAAGCTCGAGTCGCGAACCGCTTGGTCCAAGTCAGATCTTCAGAACTACTTCGCAGACCTCCCTTGGGAAGACCGTCCGGACAAGAAAGGCGCCTCCCAGATCGAGCCCTTCATCACCATGGTCTCCACGTTCGTCATATCCGTCCTGGACGAACGTTCCCCGCTCGCCGCCGCGTTGTATGCTCACCACAACAAACAGCAGACTCCCCATCAGAGGAAGACGCTCACCAACTTCATGGACAAGCACAGTGAGTCCTTCTCTCCCACCCGTGTCGATCCATCGAATCGATTTCGTCTCCTCGTCCTTCCTCCATGCTCCAGCGAACAAGGGTATATCCGTCACCAACATCCTCCTTCGCTTCCGCCTCGCCTATCCAGTCACCCTCAGGACGTTCAAGGGTGTTCGTTGGCACCAAGACGTGAAGAGCTTCAACCCAGACGTCTTCCGTGACAAATGGAACCACTTCCGACAATCGTTGACCGTCGACAAACAATACGGCGCGTACAACGCCATCGTCGCTCTCGCCGGAGAACATACAGCCAAATCCCTATTGGCATCACAATGGGTCGCCACTCGTGGCTACGTTGACAGATCTCTGCTCTCCTTGACCCCCCACCCATCGTCTCGAAAACGTCGTGCGACTCACGACGATGCCGACGTCGTCGTCCTACTGTCTTCAGACAGAGAGGAGGGTCCGTCCAGAAGTCGCCAGCGTTTCTCCTAATGTAAGGACCTCCGTCCACGTCCTAACAACCATCATGCCCAGAGACCCATCACACGTATCCACACCAGACCAAATGGATCGTAGCAGTATCGTAAAAGTCACTGTAACATACAATACATACGACATGTACTCGAAGTCGGAACTCGTGTGCTGATGATCCCCCGTGGCATCATCTCGCCCAATCACATTCCTCTCATTGCCGAGATTTCGTTGAATCTCGTATCTCGGCGAATAATCGCCCGTGTCTCTCCTGTCGACGATCCGCATGCGTCAAGCTTTCCTAGAACGTCCGAATACGAAATATGAGAGACGAGAGACGTCGCCGTCAGGCCCTGTTATAGACATGTCCGTTTATGGTTCTGGTCGTCTCGCACACCTTTGGCATCACTCTATATTTAGTCGTTCCAGATCACCAACGTCGATTGTCACATCACCGTCATCACCTTGAATCAGTATGTCTATCCAGAACCAATTGCAAGTTTGCAAATAAATCTCACCCACATCGATTTCTGGTCAAAAACAAGACAATGAGACATGCCACATCCCAGTTCTGCTGAAATCCTCTCATTCATTCCATATTCCATTGCCATGGAAAAACATCAACTCTCCGCCATTCCTCACGACATGCTTGCTTACACAAAGATCACAAGTGCGTCTCGACTCTCCATATCCTCCATATCGTTCTGCGTCGACTTCCATCCGCCAGTCTGCTTTCCAGAAGAAGAACAACCCCTCTGTGCCCCCTCTGTCACAAAAATACTACCTACTTTTTGTAAATAGGTCAGGGTTAACCCCTGGTTAGGCCATGTTTTGAGTGCCCATATCGCGCATTTCAAGGGGGTCTTGAAATGCGCGATAGGCCCATGTCACAATCATTTACCATTTTGTGTACTATACACAATACACACTATATAGTTTCAAACGAGCAATCAGCAGAGTGCATGTACATTCCAGAGCATATGCTGTATTGCACATTTCAGGGACCCCTTGAAATGCGCAATACAATGCATATGAATGGCTGGTAGTGAGATTGAATACTGTGCCGGACATGCATCGTATCGCGCATTTCAGGGACCCCCTGAAATGCGCAATACAGTGCGTGTCCTGTCCTGTTCATCTACCACCAATGAGAATCATGATGCACCGTATCGCGCATTTCCGGGGGTCCCCGGAAATGCGTGATACAGTGCGTGCACTTGCACAACTTGATTTGTGAGAGACATGGCATACTAGTATACAGTACATAGTAGCTGTAGTACATTAGAACATGCAACTATCAACACAACATGAACGTGTGACTGATGTAACTGATATGAGATCGCTACAGGAGAACATAGAATGGAAAGGTAGTCTCAATTGTATTCAAAACAACACTAGTGCGGGAACATTGATAATCAATATGATACAATGAATGTCGGTTATACTGGAATTGGTGCACACAGTGAACGGTAAGTGAAATCATACAGCGGCACCACGAATGGGTGGTGGCCTGGACTTCTTTGTGGACTTGTGTCTTTGGACTTCCCTAGCATGATCAGAATGACATTTAGCTCCTACTCGAGGTACTGAAACATATCTGTTTTACCAACGGGTTGAGAGTCTCCCGAAGCTAGAACATGCGGTGGAGAGAACAAAGGCGGGCTTGATTGCAAAGAAAATATAACCTACAATGTCCGAGTTGCTGAAACGAAGACACTCACATGTAAGGGGTACAGGTCCGAGTCATGCACTGGTCAGCAAGTACCGCTGATATGGCACCGTTAGGTTACCTGAAATGGGCGATATGGTGCGTCATGGTTCTCATTGGTGGTAGACGAACATAACTGTACACGCACCATATTGCGCATTTCAGGGGTTCCCTGAAATGCACGATACGGTACGTCGTTGTTCTCGTTGAGTGGTGGGTGGATAGAAGGGGACACGCACCGTATCGCGCATTTCAGGAACCCCCTGAAATTCACGATATGGTGCATTGTGGTTCTCGTTGGTGGTAGACGAACAGAACAGGACACGCACTGTCATGGTTCTCGTTGAGCAGTGGGTGAATAGAACGGGACACGCACCATTTCACGCATTTCAGGGGTCCCTGAAATGTGCGAAATGGTGTGTCGTGGTTATCATTGAGCGGTAGTTGAATAGAACAGGACACGCACCGTATCGCACATTTCAGGGACCCCCGGAAATGCGCGATGCGGTGCGTTGTGGTTATCATCGGTGGTGGACGAACAGAACGGGACACGCACCGTATCGCGCATTTCAGGGGGTCCCTGAAATGCGCGATACGGTTCGTCGTGGCTCTCATTGAGCGTTAGGTAAATAGAACGGGACGCGCACCGTATCGCGCATTTCCGGGACCCCCTGAAATGCACGATACGGTGCGTCGTGGTGTCCATTGAGCGGTAAGTGAATAGAACGGGACACGCACCGTATCGCGCATTTCCGGGGGTCCCTGAAATGCGCGATACGGTGCGTCGTGGTGTCCATTGAGCGGTAAGTGAATGGAACGGGACACTCACCGTATCGCGCATTTCCGGGGGTCCCTGAAATGCGCGATACGGTGCGTCGTGGTTCTCATTGAGCGTTATGTAAATAGAACGGGACGCGTACCGTATCGCGCATTTCAGGGGGTCCCGGAAATGCGCGATACGGTGCGTCGTGGTGTCCATTGAGCGGTAAGTGAATAGAACGGGACACGCACCGTATAAAACGATGACACTGTAGAACAGTCTTACAACTGAATTGTAGCACACTGAGGGACATATAGCGTGTACATGGCTTACATTCAGACTTGTGGTATGCATACTTTCATTACTATACGAAGCCTGTACTATATGCAGCAGTATTGAAGCTATTGACGCAACACGATGGTGTGACTGACACGAATTGGCCTCCAGAGTAAATTAAACGGTAGACCATGGTCTTCTGGGCGACGGTCATTGTCGATTAACGCTAGTGCGAGAACGTTGACAATCAACACAACGAAAATGTCAGATATATAATGGAAGTGGTGCGCACCACGAATGGCAAAGTGTAACCCTTATAGCCAGCGTCGACTTCTTTGTCGACATAAGGATACATGTATATTATATACTATGACTAGACTCAGAGGGGACCTGTGCGAGGTTAGATCTCTGTGGACTTTATGTCTTTGGGCCTTCTGAGCGTGATCGGTACGACGTTTAGCTCCCCGCTCGATGTACTGAAACATTTGCTTTACCATCACATCCCCTGTGCTGGTTATTGCAAGTTGTCGTCTGAGGTCGGAAATCACATACATATAAGAGGCGGCAAAAACAACGGCATGCTTGAATATGCAAAGAAGACAACAATACGACGATGTCAGAGTCATCGAAATCGAAATCAAGACACTCACATCGTAGGAACTATGGAGCCGATAACCTATCCATATCTGTATCGGCTGCCAACGAGTGGCGACGATCGAGCGTACGCACCACCACCAAGAGGTTATGACCATGGGCGGTACGGTACACCCCCTTTGGACGATCCTGCGCCATACTACACAAACGCGCTGCTGCAGGTGTTGACGGTCATCGCGCGTTCGGAATGGAAGCCCAAGCACACCGCTTAGTCAACTAGGTCTTTCTGAGAAAGGTGTCCGCTGGTGAAATGCGTGCAGGAAGACGATGGTGCGTACCTCGGGATCGGTCTGCAGCGCTGGGAATTCGCTGCCATGACGAGGGGCTGGCGATAGAAGAGGGAAGTACGTCCTTCGTCTATGATGACAACGTCGTCGTTGGTGGTGAATAGTGAGCAAGGCGGTCCCTGCAAGGTCGATGCGTGGATGCGTACACCGTTTTTATCAGCACCTCCGTGGAGTAATAAAGAATACATACTATACAATTACTATACTAGAGTAATCTTGAGAGCTTGAACGGCGGCAAGACGTTGATAGTGAACTTGAAGACGAGGTACTGTGACAGCGTGTCAGAGGTGGTTTCCGGAAGGGTGTCACATACACTGTAGAGGGAAGGGCAGCGGTGGATAGGCTGCTGATGGTACGGGTAGTGATAGCACCGTGTCTTGAGACGAAACGCAACGTCGACTCTGATTGTGGCACCACGTGATCTGTATGGCGTAAGAACCTGCATCAAAAATTGTTGACCGCGTTCCGCGACATTCCCACCGCAGTCACACATTGCGCGATCCACTGGCATGTGCCACGCCAGTCTCACCTCGGATAACCCTGCCTGCCATGTCCTCGTCCCTCGACAGTGATAAGGCGCCCAGGCTAGATCCCGCGCTGCGTGAGCTCCAGCACCCGCAGCCGTCCCAGCTCGACCTCGAGGTATTCGTCAATGACCCCTACCAGGACATGCTCCTTCCCGTCCAGGGCCCCGAGAACCCCTTCGCCGATCGCAACCGCTTCCACCATAACCAAAACGCCCTTGCAGGCCACGTTGAGGAGCTGGCCATGTCCGACCATGCTTTCAAGGCGCAACACCTCTCGCATGCCAGCTACTCCGCCAACCCCTCCGTCGACCCCGCTGCGCCTCCCCTCTTCGGCACCCTCCCACGGTGACAACGTGCCGCGGGTTCCCTCGAACACCCACGCAAGAACTCCTCCAAGTCTCCACGGTGCGAGATTTACTCGTCGAAACCACGCTGATTCATCCCAGTCCCACAGCACAGGTTTCGACTCGAACGACGACATGTCGTCTGCAGCCCGGACACTACATCATCGACGAGGGCAATCCAACCAGGCTGCCAATCAGCATCGTTCACACAATACACGTCGTGTTCTACTCACACGAAGGAAAGCACCTCCGGCAACCCCTCGAGGCACACCCCACAACCGGCGTACAGGACACGTTCCAACGTTTGTAAGTCACTCAAACGAGCCGAGACGGCCACTGACCACAACATCCACACGTCACCCAGCGAATTAGGATACGTGGTAACGCCCGACTTGCAATTCGTGGACCATGCCATCGACATAGGGCATGGTGTTGAGCTGTTCTCCCTCATCACGATGAGTGCGTTGAGAGCGGGAACCAAACGACTGACCGTACATAAACAACAGGAGAGATCCGCCCCACACCGGTCGTCGTCGTCGGGGTCCGCTAACGATCTCACTGACATCAGGCTGGCAAAGCACGAAAGGGTCGCGAACGTCTTGCACGGACAAAGACGCAGCGAGCGTCTTCTCTGTGGTGTGAGCAGAACAGACTTGGAATTAAAGGTACGTACGAGCGCTTGTCATCATCGCTCACTGACGACCGACGGTGCAGCAGTATAGCTGCGGAATGGTCTGTGCACCATGCCACCCCCCGCCATCGACCGGGTCCCTCAGCACAGCCCAATCGTGAGCGACACTGGTTGTCGAACTCCACGTACGTGCCACACACAGATCGCTTTCCACGAAACGAATGCTGATCGTCCACGAAACGCCCAGCAGTTGACCATCCGCACTCATCAACAGCGCGTGCCACCACCGCACTTGCACGAGTTCCACGCCCGCCTCGCCTTTCATGGTGTATGGTGTCCGCGGTCAAATGCACGGCGGAGTCCGAGTACCAAACCATGCGAGACACGGAGAGATAAAGGAACGGAGTGACGAAACCGGGGGTGGAGTAGCCAGGGACGAATCGATGTGACAACGATAATGATGGAATGGAAGCACGTCGGATTGATGTAACATGCACGTTGAAACATGCTGCCACCGCGCGTCGCAGCATGCATTTCCGATTCCGATACAGTACGAGGCACATATGGTTTGTACACGAGATGGAAATCATGGTACAACGAAACGTGTATGTATGTGACGAGACGAGTTGCGAACAACGTACCTACCTAGTACATACAATAATACATATAGAACCAGAACGATCTAGATCGGCGAGGCTGTGTGCGGGCAAAGGGTTGGCCGATACGAACACACCACTCGTTCGAAGTCACGGTGGATTCGAGAGAATACATGAAATGAATCGACACACGTCGTATCGCGCATTTCAGGGACCCCCTGAAATGCGCGATACGACGTGTTCTGAGTACGATTGGTTTGGAACGACGAACGATACGAAGCCATGTCACACCGATCAAAATTAATGAACGTGTGAACGTACCTCGATATAGAGCTGGAATGGTGCCGAGGCGGTGCACGAACAATGTATTATATACATGATGTGGGCAATGGGCACTCGCGCTCACGAACACGTCTAACTAACGACACTAGATAAAGGACACACGAAGCCACCACGTACGACGCGATGGTGAGTAAGAAGAAAGACGAAGGCAAAAAGAAGGGGGCAAAGGACGGGGGTGCACAAGGAAAGGTGAGCTGGAATCGATGTGAAATCGATTTGCTGACCTCGGTCGCAGAGCGGTAGCACGACGACGAAGGTCAGGAGTGAGATCAGACGTTTGCGCAGGCACGGATGACTCACCGAATCGGCAGAAAACGAAGATCGCAGACACGTTGCTATTGGACGAGAGAACGAGCGGGGACGGAAGCGGACAGTTGGAGGCGTCGGTCACGGCGAAGCTGGGCCTCGAGGAGCGTGCGCGCAAGGCTATATTCGGATACGCGCGGCTCGACTTGATCCAGAACAAGTCGGAATTCTTGTTCGGCAAGTGGAACGACCGACCACTGGACAAGCAGCAGGTCGGTCGTCTCGTCCAATCGTTCTTGACGAAGGGCGCGGACCGTTTTTCATTCACCAAAGCCATACCGTTGTCAGTGAGGGCGAAGGACTTGAGAAGTGGAACGTACGCGACGAAATTCACGCCAGGGACGGACGCGACGACAGAGCTCCCGGTCCTCGAGCTGGTCGAGGAGGCCAAGGGTAAGAAGCGTCTCACTGCGGCGGGGGGACAACACCGCGTCAACGCGGTGGAAGAGTGGGTGAAAACGTTGAAGAAGCAACACGCGGAGCTGGTTCGACAGCGGGAGGCACTTGAGCAGCAGGACAGCGAGGCGGCGGGGGCGGCGGCGGACATCGAGATCGAGAACCGGATGCGGAAGCCGAGGAGGGATGCGCTGCGCGAGACGCTGTTGCTCGGCGGTCAGTGAATGGTCGTACTTTACGATGCAGGTGAGCTGCATTTCGTCCAGATCGCGCAATGCATGGACCCCTTGCAATGCGCGACATGCACGACGTGGGGAACGTGAACTCACGAGATGGTTTGACAGACAAGATTGACGTGGCGCTCGGGCTGCACCTGTCGCAGAACGAGAGCGACCACGTGTACCGACAGACCCACGAGGAGGGACTCGTACACATGTTCAGGACGTTGAAAGAAAACGGGAAGACGCACCGAGACGTGGAGCCGAAGGAGGGCGTGACGGGGGCGCCGCGCAAGTGGGCACAGCTCTTGTGTCAAGACTACGTCTGGAGGTTCATGGAGAGGGTGGAACCGATGGGTATACATATGTTTGATGCGAAATCAGACATGCGTATCCATCGTCTGCACTCGACGATGTTAGGGACGGCCGGAGGGGTGAGTTCCAAGGACGTTCGGTCGGGGAGGACGGCGTTTGCTCACGACCACACAGATCCTGTCGTATACCGTGTGTCAGATGGAAGACTATGTGTGTGAATGCTTCAACGACCTCGAAGTGGACGAAACGGAGGTGGACAGACTTATCGCGACGGCAACGTCTGGACGGGCACAGGGGAAGCAGGCACGATCGGCACTGCGAGAGATCTACGTGAAGATGATGGACGTGGCCGAGACGGTATCGGGAGCGAAGGGGGCGGTATATGCGGTCCGGGAGTGCATGGACAGCGCGTTCGTGCAACACCTCGGGGCGCATTCGGAGGTGAAACTCCTGTTCGCCAACCAGCTGTCGAATCGGTGGCGAGCGGCAATGAAAGAGTACATGAGGGACGTGATCGAGAATCTTCCGAAGGTGGTCGCAACGATCACTGCCGGGAGCGACGACGACGCTGGGGACGGGAAGGAGCGGGAGATGCTTCGAACGCTTCGATGGTGCGTCGCCAAGGTGAAGGTGTTGAACTTCATGTTCGGGTGGAGGAAGCCGGAGAAATCGTACGGGATGTTGCCATTCATGTCCAGGAGCGTCTACAGCCATGCAGTCGTGCAGCTCGAGGTAATCGATGGGTCACTCAAGGAGGTGGGTCTATTTCTCTATCCACGTCGTACTACTCGTACGTTTCAAACGGCGGCGGCGACCCCCCATATCGCGCATTTCAAGGGGTGCCACAAATGCGCGATACGACCATGCGTCGCCAACATTGACCCAGACACCCCGTATCGCGCATTTCAGGGGGTGTATGAAATGCGCGATACGGCACTACGTCGCCAACTTTGACCTGCACCCCCCGTATCGCGCATTTCCAGGGGTGCGTGAAATGCGCGATACGACACACCGCAACGTCGTATGTCACGCATACGTACCAACCGTGCGGTATCTCGACACGGGGTCTTTACAAACCGGTTCGCGCGCACGATACTGACGATCGATTGTCCACAGTTCTGTCGGTGGTGGGAACCGATGATCGACATGGAGCCGGTCATCGGCAAGTACTGGACGCCCGGCTCAGCGAGCGCAGCCATGGCCAGGGCGATCCTGTGCCATCAAGACATCAAGGAGGAGGTTCGCACGGACGCCCTCCGCAGGGCGAGTACCTTCCGTCCGCGATCGACTCGATGTTGATGACAACCGATCTAACTAGGTAATCTACATCGTCTGGAACGACTACGCCTCCTTCGTCAACATGGAAATTCAGTTGAACGAACTGTCCGTCCCACCTCGCATAACGGTCCAGAAGAAACTCCTTGCCACGTTCGGCGTTCACAACGAGGGTCGCATCACGAAAGAGCTTCGCCAGGCGCGCGAAGCGACGACAGGCGTTGCGACCGGAAAGAAAAGGAACACGACCACGACCACGACCAACTCGAAAGGTAAAGGAAAGGAGAAGGGGGTCGGAAATAGGAAGAAGACGAAGAAGCCACACACCAACACCGACGACGAAGACGAAGACGACGAAGACGACGACGACGACGACGAGCACGGCGACAGTGCGTGGGTGGAGGCGGACAGCGCAGAGGACGACGACGGCGATGGCGAGGAGGACGGGGACGGGGACGGGGACGGGGACATGAAGGAAGCGCGGGTGCGCCTTCGACAGGAGAAGACGATGAAGAAGCATCGCGACATCATCGCAAAGCACGAGGAATGGTTGGAGACGCACGCGGTGCTTGTTGGCAGCAAAGGGGACGGGAGAGCGTCGAAGCATGGGCCGACGTTGGATTTCGACAGACAACCTCCAAGCTTTCAGAAGACGTGGAAGAAGGTCTCGCGCGTGTCGAAGGATCGAAGGAGCGTCCCTATGCGCGGACTCGCGCTCGTGGATTGGACGACGTGGGAGTGGAAGAATATCTCGTCGCAGTCGTTCACCCGCGTCATGAGGTCCTTCGCGGCAGCAGCGATCGCCGAATCCAGCGCGATCATCTCGTACCGACACGAGATGATCTTCTGTCACCCGGAAGGAGGTGCGGCGACGTTGCGCCTGCGCGTCCAGGACGCCATTTCCACCCACTTGGTGCCGAAGGATCGCGGTCAGGTGCGCGAGTCGCGTCAGACGACGCTGAAGGACCTACTGGGATCAGCATCGCAAGGTTCGAAGGCGGGGAAAGGGTGCGTGCTGACGGAGGGCGACCTCCCTCCCCCGCAGTGCCTCACCTGGGCGGACGGTATCTACCCGGAACGGCCCAAGCCGGGCGTCGCCGAGCATTTCGTCGAAGACGAGCTGGATCGCCTCGAGCGGGAGAGGGCGCTCGGAGCACAGCAGCGCGCGGTCCAGAAGGCCATCAACGCCGTGCAGGACCTGCGGGTCGCATGGCACGACCCGACGAGCACTGCGCGGGCGCGCGAAAAGCCAGCTCTCGACGAGGATGTGGCGTCGGCCCTGCGCACGTTGGTGAAGGTGAGTTGCGGCGCCCTTCTCTCTGCGTCTCTCGCTCACGCCGGGTCCACACGTCGCGTTCGCGCCAAGACGTTGAACGTCAACGCCTACCGACAGCGCGTGAAGCCGACGCGAACCTTGTCGTTCGATCGCGAGGAGGCGATGGCGCCACGCGAGCGTCTTCAGATCACCATCAGATCCGACTTGCCTTCAAAGGACCACCTGGACGACACCTTCGTGCTGGGCGTTCCGAAGATGCTGCACTTGCAGGAGATCCCCACCAAGGCACAGTCAATTCAGCATCTGGAAGATCTCGTCAGGAAGTACGCGGAATGGTTGAAGGCGCACAAGCAGAAGGGGGCAGAGACGGGCGTGGGGCCCGCCACGTTCAAGTTCGTCAAGAAGGAGGATCCCGTCGAGGCCGAGGAAGAGGACGAGAGTGAGGAGGAGGAGGAGGAGGAGGATTCCGACGCCGACGCCGACGGTTCTGTAGAGCTTCCTGGTCGGAGCGACGTCAACGATACGACGCAGGTGTGTGTCCACCCGATATCATTTCAAGTTGTTGCTCGTTGCTCTCTCTCTCTCTCTCTCAAAACGTCTTCCATCAGGATCTCGGAGAGGACGTCGTGATGCCGAGTTCGAGCCCCCCCGCAAACACCCCAAGCGATACGATAAGTTCCTACTACGAACCGCCTCCTCCAAACCAGCTAGCGGCTCGCTCATACGCCGGTGAGTGTCTGAGATCAAGTCCCGTCCCCCCTTGCGCGACACGGAACCCCTCTGCTACGTTTGTTTACGTGGTTGCAAACCGTACCGTTCGACTTCCTGACATCAAACAGCACCTATCGCGCATTTCACGACCCCCTCGAAATGCGCGATAGGGCACTACGCGAGACAAAACGCCAGGGCAATGCGCGACCCCATCCAAAAACGTCTCTCGCTCTTCGATTTGTTTTCACACTCCGTCGTCGATACCATATTCTTCCGCGTCGTCGTTCTGATCACTGATCGCATCCTTGCAGACCCGATCACATCCGCCACGAAGGTGCTCGTCCTCAATACACCGCCCGCCCTCGACGGGGTGGAAGAGGTCGACGAAGCCGGCTACGACACGGCGTCCATGCGGGGCATCACAGATTTCATCAAGGAGTTCACGACGTTGGACGACGACGACAACGCTACGGTCCCAACGGCCTCCCTGGTCGAGACACAGCCAGCCCTCGGGCTGTCCCCTTCGCGCGTGCGTGCTCTCCCGAAGCCTAAAAAGCGAAACCGTGCGGAAACGATGTCGTCCAACGCGTCGAAGGAGGGAAAGTCCGACGAACAGAAGCCTGGGAATTCAGCCTCGCCCGGGCGCAAATCATCCAGTGAGTGCCAACCTCTCGTTCTCTTTGTCCTTGCTCACGTCGTACATCGTCGCGGCGCGCACGACAGAGCCTGCACCAAAACGCAAGAAGGGCACGGACGGCGCCACCGCTTCCACCGTCTCTGGGGAAAAGGGTTCCGCTGCGCCAGACAGGGCACCCGCTGCCAACCCCTCCGTTTACTACGCCGCAACCGTCAACGAGGCCGATTACCAATGCTGACCTTGATTCCGAGCGACAGCCCTGTCCCATCTCCATGGTTCGTACATGTTCGTGCCTCACTTCACCTCTCCGAGTCTTTTACACTTCTTCCCAGCTCTTTGTATGTTCGTTTATCGTTTTCGAGTCGCCCGTCGCATGTACCATAGATATCGTTACGAGTCGCCACCAATGCACGTACATTTTGTTCCCTGCCGAAGGTTCCCGAATTGACCGGCAGCGGTGCGTGGCACCGTGCGCCGTGTGACGCGAAGGTGATGCCAATCGCACACCTCGTCGGCCGATGGTGGTACGATCTGCAACCTTGGTCGTCAGAACAGGTCGATAAGTAGTGATCGCGCTGGACCTACGACCGATCATCCGGCACCGTCAAACGTGACTCCGGGTCGATCGTAGTTGATCCTCCACTTCCGGGTCGCTGCAACGGTCGTGGATCCCACCAAGTGACTCTGCACGCTCCCACACGGTGCTGCCAGCGAGCCAGGGACTCTCCGACGGAGAGGACGCGAGGCGAGGTGAGTATTCAATGGAAAGCTATTTATGAAAAGCGGTGACTCGTGCCGTCGGCGTGCCGCTCTGCTCCGCGCACCCTGCGAGTCGCTTTGACTCGTGCAACTCCCCCGTCACTGGCAAGTCGGCGACTGATCATACAAGTCGCAATATGAGTTTGTAGACGTTCTCAGCAGCAGGCGGCGCGCCGGAAACGTGGAAAAAGAGCGAAAAGCGGCGCGCTTTGGTAAGGCAAGCTGCCGGAGTAGCGGTGCGCTTGCCGCATCATCGTGGTCGTCGTCGAGGACCAACTTCATGTTGTGGTTTGGTGCAGCGATCCCCTCTCGCTCGGCAGCGACCCTGCCTTGGCTCTCACCCCATTGGCCGGTACCTTGTCTCAGTACGTCCACAATACGACATGCGTATGTATTTGCACCGCACTCACGGGCCGCAGGGCGCGGGCGAAGTACGCCGTGGCTCACTGCGATCGCCGCAGGATCTGCACCAGACGCAATCCACAAACCCAACAACAACCGACCACATCGCCATGTCAGACGTCGAACTCAGCAGTGGTGACGATCTCGTCGTCGGGTGCGTCCTCGTCCTCGTCCTCGTCCTCGTCCTCGTCCTCTCTCGTATCGATGATGTCGCGATCCGATCGTTGCTCACGGGCGCGTTTGCAGGGGAGACGTCGAAGTGCTCGCCGACGATGGCGACCACGACGTACCATACGACGCCACGGACGTCCCTCTCCGACTGTCCGCCAACGACGCCCCAGACCAGCGCGAGATCGAGGCTGCGGTGTACGACCACGGGGCCGACGCGAACAGGGACGACCACGTCGCGCTCTTTCACAATGCTCCCGTCGCCACCACGCGCTTCAGCGTTCTCAGACGCCTCAGGCGACGAAACGACGCCAAGGGTGCCCTCCGCCTCCTGTCCGGGCGCAGTCGCCTCGACATCGACGACCACCTCATCGTGGACACGTCCCAGCCCGACGTGGCCCCTGCCCTCGGGCCGCACTTCCTCGACCTCGTGATGTATGTCGGCGACCGTCGCGGCCTCGACGCCGTCCGCCCCAACGATCGCGTGGACCACACGTGGCGTTGCCACATCAACTTCTCTGGAATGCATCGACTCTGGCCAGACAGCAAGGCCACCCGTCTCCCCTTCGACAATCACGGCCGCATGACGTGCGTGGGCACTCGCAAGGACGAGCAGGTCTGGATCGCGATGGTGCCTAACGAGTGGCTCGTGCCGGACCATCCCTTCAATGCCACCGGCGAGTGGCCGCGCCTTGCCGACTCTCCGACGAGCGCCATGTCGTCGAAGCATGCGCTCATGCTCGTCATGTTCTTCGCCCATGTCTTCGACGTCATCCGTCTGGCGGACTTCAGCTGCAGAGAGCGATACCCAGAGCACCTCAGTCGACGCGCCGTCAACGATGCGACCGACATCTTGTGAGTGACCGCTCTCCCCTCCCCCTCTCCCACCGCCCAACGTTGTGTGTCACGCATGCATTGCACGACGACGAGGGATCCGTCATCCTCCGACAAGTCGCTGACTCGTTCTTCCATGTCAGCAACAGGCACGGCGAGGGGACAAGAGACATCAACCTTCGCATCGTCGACCTCGAGACGATCCACGAACGGTTCCTCGACAGCTGGGACGACTGGGTCGCGCGAGCCCCTCCCTCCTGGAAGAGGGACCGGTTCCTTCTCGACAACACCCCCGTCGCGGTCACGATGCGCTACGGCCAGAACCAGCCCATCCTCGTTCGGAACTGTGTCGCCCCAGAGAGACAGTCCTGGAAGAGGGACCATCGGTACGATCACATCAAGCACTTCACCTTCTCCATCGCATCCCACGTCAGGCGAGTGCCCACCCTCCCGTCGACGACCGTCGGTGTCGATCGAGCGATGACCCCTTGTTTTCACAGCTTTCTGGAGGTGGAGGAATGGGAAGACCTCCCGACGTTGCAAGTGGCCGCCAACAACCCCATCGCATACGACAGCCACGATCCGTCGACGCGTCGACGCGTCGACCTCCTCAGGTATCCGCTCGAAAATCCCTTCGGCGACGTCCTTCCCACGTACGATCGGGACGGCTTTCGGGTCATCCGCCAGAAGATCTTGTCTCATCGCTCGACGGGAACGTTGATGGACCTTTCCCTCGCTCACACGCTCTTCCAGACCGACGGAGACGATTTCGGGCACGTGCGGAACGATGTCAAGTACACCGTGTACCCCCTCGCATTCACGAGAAACCTGGGCAACGTACAGGCAAACGGGGTCATCACTTCGTTCGGACGCAGGATGAACATGTTGGACGCAAAGCTACAAGGCATTGCGGGGGATGAGGGGGGAGGTGGGCGACGTGGAGGGCGCGGTCGCGAGCCACGGGCCCGGGATCGATCTGGGGAGCCTGGACTGTATTCAGACGACGACGACAATGACGACGAGAACAGCGATGACAACGACAACGAGGCCAACATGGACGTCGACACGCCAGAGAGGGAGCCACCTCCACCACCTCCACTCCTCCATGCCATCTGTTCACAGATATACAACGCCATCTCCCACCGCGTCCGCGACGCAGCCAAGTTTCACGAGGTTCAACTGGGTCTCGTCACGACATCCCTAGCGGGCACGACCGCCTCCTCCTTGCCATCCAAGAACCGATGGCAGCGCAATCTCGATCGCTGTCGTGGCGACCTCCCGCACGTTCGCTGCGCACAGAAGGTCGCAGGACCTGGGCAACCTCAGTGCATGCGGTTCGAGAACACGTACCGTCTGGACGTGCAACACCTTCCGGAAAGGAAGCGCAGCGGAGAGTGAGTGTCATCCACCCATCGTTTCCGAACGGATTGCAGCTGATGTCGAGCGCGGACCACAGCGTCATCTATGCGGAGGTGGTCACGCCGCTGAGCAGGTCGTGGTCACATCCCACAGTCCTTGAACAGATCAAGAGCGCCTGCGTGGTGCTCAGAAAGGATGTAGGTCCCCGTCGTGACGTCGCACGGTCGTTGCATACCTTACTGACGGAACGAACCCTCGGCCGACAGATCGTTCCGGAGCTGTTCGAATGTGCGACATATCCGCTGACGTGCCTGATCGAGCATTTGTGGAAGAAGCACGAGCCCTCGCTGAAGGAGGGTTACGTCGTGGACCCGTTCGAGCTGGAGACGATGGCAATGCTCGAGCGGGCGCTGAACTACGCGCACACCGGGAGCGCTTGCGTGCTGACGAGAACGCTGATGGATCGTGCGTGGCTCGGTCTGTCGGTCGTGAACGACGGGCTGCCGTGCATCTCGAGCTCGTTCATCCACGGAGGGTCCCTGTCGTCGGGGCTGATCACCATCCGACGAGAGAAATGGCCGGTGCATCCGGTGACTCAAATACCACTCACCGCATCGCAACGATCTCAGGAGTTGACATACGGAAAGCCACACTATTCGGTCAGCGTCGTTCTATTTCCTTATTTCCTTATTTCCTTATATCATGATATCATTATCATTATCATTATTATAAACATTCCGCTTTCACTTCCCATACCAGGTGGTATCGCGCATTTCTGGACCCCCTTGAAATGCGCGATACGCAGGTGTTCCGATCATGTTGCGAACGGTGCGGTATATCGGTAAGAATCGCACACCGCCTCGTATCGCGCATTTCGGGTCCCCCTTGAAATGCGCGATACGCAGGTACATCAATCGCGTCGTGAACGGTGCGGTTAATATATGTTATATCGCAACGCATCGCACACCGCCTCGTATCGCGCATTTCAGGACCCCCTTGAAATGCGCGATAGGTGGGTGCGTCGATCACGTCACCGTGAACGACTATATTTGACATGTGCCGCGTCGCAGAACGGATCTGAGGTTCTCGGCGAGAGCCGTATCACGCATTTCGAAACACCCGTGAAACCCATTTATGTTATTCTAACCGTTCCACGCCGACGACAATCGTGTTTCTGACGATGCATTGCAACCCAACAGAGCTATCTCGCGTCGTTCACAATCAAGATCGCAATGAAATATGTTCCAACGGGCGAGGCAGACCCACTCCGTCGCATCGCCACGTATGCCGCAGAGATTGCACTTATATGGTCGTTTTGGAATTAAGATACAAAATGAAAACTTCAGTTTTCTTAGAAAATCATACCATCGTTTAGAGCCCGTTTCTACGATCATTTCGACCTCCTGGTCAAGGAATTCGGCGGTCAGGGCGTTGAGATAAAAATCAAACAAGGTTGTTCAAGGCATGGATCCAAGATCGATATAAAGGCGATTTCCTTTGGACTCAAAAATGTTACCAATGGATTCAGAGGGCTCTAAAACCCCCAGGAAAAATGCTGGAATGGTTCTGGCATTGTTTCTTAATGCCCTATGTTACAATTTTGTAAACAGTCAGATGATGATGATGATGCCATTCGCTCAAACGATATCCATATGATTTGCCTGCTAGGGCGCCTGAAAAGATCAAATGGTCAAATGGTCAAATGTAATGTTTGATGGTCAGATGTGATGGTCAGATGGTCAAATGTGATGTCAGATGGTCAGATGTGATGGTCAAATGGTCAGATGTGATGGTCAAATGGTCAGAGGGTCAGAGGTCAGATGGTCAAATGTGATGGTCAAATGGTCAGAGGGTCAAAGGGTCTGATGATTAGAGGTCAGATGGTCAAATGTGAATCATGGTCAAATGGTCAAATGTGATGGTCAAATGGTCAGAGGGTCAGAGGTCAGATGGTCAAATGTGATGGTCAAATGTGAATTATGGTCAAATGGTCAAATGTGATGGTCAAATGGTCAGAGGGTCAGAGGTCAGATGGTCAAATGTGATGGTCAAATGGTCAGAGGGTCAAAGGGTCTGATGATTAGAGGTCAGATGGTCAAATGTGAATCATGGTCAAATGGTCAAATGTGATGGTCAAATGGTCAGAGGGTCAAAGGGTCCGATGGTCAAATGTGAATCATGGTCAAATGGTCAGAGGGTCAGAGGGTCAGATGGTTAGAGGTCAGAGTGTCAGATGTTAGTAAGTTAGGTTAGGGTTAGGCAGGTTAGATTACAGGTGTTAGGTCAAATGGTCACATAATCAGACTAGATTTGTTACCACATCTGATTATACAGCTATAATGATGTCAGCAACCAAAAAAGGAAATGGGGTGATCCTACCATCATCTGAAAGCAAATTTTGAGTAGAATATAGCTATGATGATGTCAGCAACCAAAAAAGGAAATGGGGGTGATCCTACCATCACCTGAAAGCAAATTTTGAGTACAGTATAGCTATGATGATGTCAGCAATCAAAAAAGGAAATAGAGTGATCCTACCATCACTTGGAAGCAAATTTTGAGTATAGTATAGCTATGATGATGTCAGCAACCAAAAGAGGAAATGGGGTGATCTTACTATCATCTGGCAGTAAATTTTGAGGAGAAGCCAGTTCTAATGATGTTAATAGCCAAAAGGGGAAGTGAGGCATTAGACCATTTGATCACCTGACTTTTCTGGTGCCCTAGCAGGCAAACCATGCATTAGGTCTTTCTTTGAAACTTAGGAGGGCGAGGAAGCAACCTTGCTTAGGGTGTGCCTCTGGCAAGATATAAATCAATCAATTATGGATTATGGTACAAGGCTCAAGAGAGGGACACCCCCATAAAGGGAGACTTTAACAGCTGCAGTTTGAATACTTCAAAAGGCACATAGTGCACATTTCATATAACAGTATGGGCTGTGATGACTCAATGGCAATTCCCTAAATTTCATGAGATTCATGGATGATGGAAAAGCAGAAATATATAGTGTGGATGGTGAAAAGGTGAAGTGCTGATTCAAGTAGATGGAGCAAATGTTTGATCCACACAAGAGTGTTATGTATTGACTGGGGGAGGAGTTTGCTGCCTTTGTGGTTTTGCCTGTCATGTACAAATTCTGACCAGAGGGTGACTCCAAAGTTGCATTTGTTAGTATGCCAATATCATATACAGTCATCACCCACTGTTTGAGCCATGTGACTGTAACACTTTGTAAAAGCGATTGTTGACTAATTTAAGTACTGAGAACTAATAGTCTATTATGTTCTCTTACATGGTGTGCATAAAATTCAATATCATGCCTGTCAATGCTTGTAATGAAACAAAGTTCCACTTCATTTTGCAGTTTATTGCATACATTGTCATTATATTATTTAATCAGCTAAAGTCCATGGATGTAGGGCATCAATGACATCTATGATCATCACTTTAGCTGGTTTTGGGGTGGTTTGAACAACAATACAGTGTGCCAGCCCAATGTCAGTGCAAGAGGTTACTTCTAGCTTATTAAAAACAAGATTAGTCTATTTTGACTAAGTGATCAGCTTTGATTTCCAGTGGCATTGTGGTGCTGGCCAGTGAAGTGCCCACCAATTATGGTTTGTCATCCACTCTCTATGTCAAAAAGGCACCAACATACCATCCAAGGACATGAACAGGCCATTATTCATGCTGTTGAAACTTACTGGGTGGAGCAAGCCAAGCCAGAATCTGACCAGAGGAGCCTCTGAGCAATCTACAAAGACACGTCAGCAGAATAGCTCAAAGAAACGAAAAAAAATCAGTGACTATTGACCATATAACAGTGTCCTGTTGAATTCAGGGTGGCCAGAGCAAGACACAGGCAAATGCGGAGGACAATGCATGGCTCTGAGATGAAGAAGCCAACAACATTCTTGAATACTACCTTGAATTTGCATATTGAGGATTTCCATTTAGCCACAAATGGCTAATGGAGCATGCTAAAGCTGTGCTGCAAAGCTGCCTTGGCAAGAGATTTGAAGGGCTGGGCAAAAACCGGTCAAGCTGTTTTGCTGAAAAGCACTCTGACCATCTTGGGCGATAGTGGAGCTCTGCACTGGACATTGCTCAAGGTTGTGCAGTCAACCCAGCCACAAACAAGGAGTTTTACATGCTCCTAGATGCTACAATCAAGAATGAAAAGATTGAGGTAGATTGCTTGTGGGCCAGTGATGAAACTGGATTCCAATTGGGAGGAGGAACCAAAGAATGTGTTTTTGGGCTGAAGGTAAAGAAAATTCAGCACCAACAATGCAATGGAAACAGGGAGAATATCACCATCATGGTCATGAGCTGTGCAGATGGCATGGATATACCTCTGTTCATAATCTACAATGGTTTGTTATATGGAACAAAATGACACCAAAATAATGAGCTGGGTGCATTGTAAGTACTGGAAGATGCAGAAATCATTGTGGTATATCTTACTACAATCCTAGAATTGCTTTTTCATAGACAGGATGAACGGATGACACAATTGATCACCTTTGGCTTGAAGATTTTGACAAGAAGACACAGGTTAAGGCCAATGGCCACACACGGCTCCTGCTTGTCGATGATCATAACTTTTACTACACACGAGAATTCCTAGAATATGTGAGAGCCAACAATCATGCAACTCACATCTACCAAGATCTTGATGTTGTCATTTTTGGCTGGAGGGAGCAAGAATCAGCTCGAAAACAAAGAAACAAAGAGAAACAAAGACTGCACAGGAACACTGTCAATGAATGGGAAGCTGAGAGATAGTTGGTGAAGACTGAAAGGCGCTGTGTGGGTTGGGCAAAGCCAAAAAGAGGTCTGCTGGAGAAAACATTTCCGAGAGCTGGAGCGCTCAGGAATGTTGTTGAGTCCACGGGAGCAGGCAGTGATGGTGAATCAAGCAGTTCTGATGAGAGCAACAAGGACTGAGTGCCGAGCAGTGGGAGTGGGTGGTGATAAGTGGGGCACGAAGTCACTGATAAGGACATTATCACACCAATATGTCTAATTTGGAACTGGCTTAATCAGTGGTTGAGAGGTGATAAGGCTTGTTTTACTGATCTGTATATACTGCATGAACAACATGCACGATGTCATGTAACTGTCCAACAAGACTATCACATAGGCAATAAAATATATGTTGTAATCTATGATCTAACTATTTTCATTCAGAATCAGAGTTACAGTGAATTCAAATTTTCCTGGCTCAAATGGTGGGTGACAACTGTATGGCCAGAGAGGGCTAGTGCCACTTGATCTTTCAGACATTCCAGTGTCAGGCCCAGATACCTCAAGATCATGTTCACCAATTGTACCCTTTGTCTTCATTAGCCTCCATCACAGTAGTTATAACATACAGTTTCTTTGATGAAGTCACATCATACACAATGTTATTGTGCCAAGGTGATCAGTCAAACCTCCATATCAAGGTTGTGTGTGACTTCTTGTACCAGATGTCCTTCAATCCTATCCACCTCTCCTTCGACCAATTCACAATGTTCATAGAAGACAGGAAGAAAACTGTGTGATTTGAGGAAGACCAAGGCATGGGATTTGAGGGCTGAGAGGGACACATAGAGGCTCAGTGACTATGGCCTCGAAGAGGCAAACAAAGAGAGACCCAGGAAGCAAGATAACTTACTCTGGAAAAGTTTGGGTGGGTAGGAACTTGACTTTCATTGGATTTTTAAATGACACTCCATCCAGTTCGTGCAACTAGCAGTGAGGGAGGATCTATATTATCCACTGTCATCAGATATGAAATGCCCATTGTCATTACTACCAGCTGAGAATTAGTTATAATAATGAAAATCAAGTGTATCATCAGCATCATGAGTGATTTGCTTGCCTGAGTCCCTACAGCCTGAGAGTTCCATGTTCATTTTCTGGCCCAACATGCCTTGGTCAGCTATTGCACCATGACCAAGTCAAACTAATTCAGAGACAGGATATCCTTGCCTTTCTCACTCCCTCCCGTTCCACCCTTGGAGCCCCCTTAATGCAATTTCCAGTCTCCAGGAAATGAATGGCTGCATGAGGTAGACAGGATGTATGTCTTTCACTTCCTCTGACACATAGCTGATGTCATCCTACACACGCCATGGCGAAAAAAAAATCAGTGGCAGCAGAATGAGGCATTTGAAATGTGGTAGCCTTCAGGCTCATTGAATAGAATGTGGATGCAACCATTCTCCAGCTTGGAAAAAGCACTATTGTCAACAGTGAACTTGAGGTGCCTCCCTATCATTACTTGTACTTGGCAAGGGTGATAGAAGACATTGTGATGATAAAGGTGGAAAGCAGCTGCACATGTGTTATGTAATATACTACGAGTTTTATTGTACTCAAGCCTCTTTGACCAACCCATCCAATTTGAACAGGATTACCATCACCATGAACCCTACATACAAAATTGATGAAAAAGTTCTCGCTGCCACTGCTTGCATATAGGCAGCCCTAAAAATGGTTTCACATATCATTGGGCCAAAAGAATACTGGGGTCCCTGGATGTGGGACAACATCAAATCTGAATTGGCAAGAAACCCCACATTTTTTGAATGAACATGGGAATTGTAACCATGTTTTTAGAGTGGTATATCAAAACCCAGCATGAACTCTCTACATCCCTGGCTTCTTGGGAGCCTTAAGGTGATGCTAGGCCACCACTACAGATGTGGCATGATGCACCAGACACACTTGCTCAATGAGGTGCATGCAGATGATCCAGCCATCACTAGAGTGGAATATGTGGATTTTCTGGATGATGTGCTCTTTGGGCTGAACAGAGGTGGATTTTGATGGCAGGAGTTGCCACCATCTGGCAAGTTGTCCATTTCATGCTGTGTTCATTCTTCTTATTGGTTGACATTTGGTGGGCCTTAGGATAGAATCAGCACCAACTGGTTCTTCAGAGATGGAAGGAGAGTCATCAAGTGTGTGGGTTAACTCTTTGTCCAGGCTGAAGGTGACAGTGAAGCTACCTCAAATGCCTGCAGCAAACGGTGGGTGGGTGCTTGCATAAGTTGATTGCGATGTAATGCCAACCATCAATTACTCATCAGTGGCCATGGGTAACGACAGCCATTCCAACACCAAGAACAGTAGAAACACCTGAGCTGCCCAGGATTATATGGATGGCAGAAGTGATGAGGATGAAGATGACACACATTCTGCAAGGAAGAGGAAAAAGATGTTTATAAACATGGATAAGGAACGTGATGTTCAGGAGGTCAGCCCTTGGAAGTGGAAAGGCAAAGGAAAATTGCTGAAAGAACCAGATAGACTTGAAGGGTGAGTAGTGACCTTGAAGATGAGTGAACTGGGGTTAGTATTCTGGTGTCACTGACCCTGATGATATTTTTACAGCTCTATAATGTTTGCAAGGGCCATAGAACTCTGCACCTATGGAGCTTCAAAGCAGAGAAACGGAACCTGAAATGGGTGTGTCAGGCATGCACTGGGGCAAGGGTTCACTGCCAGGTCAAAGGTGAGTCCGATCATGTTTCTGTTTTGTTATTTATTTGCTAAAGCAGAACATAGATCAGTCTTCTATTCGCTGTCTATGGAAAAGGGCAGCTGAATCACAGACCACTGCTTCGGAGAATGCTGAAACCACACTAAAGGACCTGTTCCATGTGATGAATGGGTGTGTTTTGAAACTGGAGAAAATATGCACTTTTGACCAAAAGGCCATTTCTGACTTGCAGGATCAGGTCAAAGAGTTAAGGGCAAAGGGGGGAGAGTCCAATGCTTGATGGCAAAGATCCCACCCTTTTGACATTTATTATACTGGTATGCAACCCCATTCGCTGTATTGCTTGATTGAGAAAGAATGAAAATGAAATGGGTGACCCTATTTACTGCAACCATCACTTACAAGAACTTGTAAGATACTCTGGCCAACTCTATTCTGCCATTTGTTGAAGAAGACAGACAGAGCCTGTCTGTTTTCCTAGGACTTAACTTGAATTTTCCAGTTCCAAGGACTTAGCATTCAGGCCATGGTTTCAATGATTTCTGGTCCACTTCTGGAATCCAGAACGATCAGAAGGACTAACCACTTGCAAATCCCCCCCAGTTTCTATCACATAACCTTTTAATCCAGCCATTGGTAACTTGATAGGTTAAAAGTGGAAGTGAACTAGACATATTGATGCAAAGGCTACTGCTCTTCCATGTGGGAAAAGATCAGGACTGACTCCTGCATTGTACTTGACCCCTGACAAGGTAGGTTACCCATGTGTACCTTGGGAGCCCCAGAAATTCTCAAGCCTTGTTTACTATTTTTCACCCATTGTGCCAGGCTCCAGGTAATGGGGGTCACAGATTAAAAGAATGAACATCATTTATTCAGGGTATAATAAAAGTAGAGAAAATAATAATAATTTAGTATATTTAATATATTCTTAAGAGGGTGGGTGGAGAGCCATACCAGGCATCACATGATAAAGGTCTGGGACTAAGGAAGCGGACTAGCCACTTGGTGGGTCAACTCAAGGAGCTTCTGGGAGCTAGGACTGGAGTCCACAATGAGTAATCATGTGTATTGGGAGAGGTATAAGGGTATATACACCTGGAGTCCACAATAAGTAACCAAGGAATGGTACAGTGGGCTCCAGGATGTAAATGCGCTTCAAGTAAACAATTGTAAACAAAGCAGCCACAATGCGAATGAACACTACAAGTCATGCTCTGCTTGGGCAGAGACACAATAACGCTCTAAAGCGATGGGGAAAAGTGAAGGGTAGGTATAATGAGCATGGGGAATCACTTGGGCGAAGTTAGAAATTGAAGTAAGCACTAGTTAGCCCAATAATAACACAATCATCTCAAGAGTGCGAAATCACCAACTCTAACACTCACCCCTGAGTGCACAACTCTAGCTCCCCCCCAACCTAGCAAGTCCTAGCAACTGGCAGAATTGCTGGACCTTCACTTGAGGCAATGCCTTGGTGAGCAGATCAGCAGGCATATCTCCGGTAGGCACAAAGGTGGGAGAGATGTCTCCCTTGTCCACCACATCTCACAGCCAGAACCAGTGCAAATCCAGATGCTTCATGTGTCCATGATGCTCTGGATGCTTGGCCACCTGAATGGCAGACTAGTTGTCCATGCAAAGCATCAAGGCAGAGGGGACAATGAAGCCGAGTTGCTGGAGCAACTGACACATCCAGATGATCTCCTTGCCAGCTTCACAAGCAGCAACATATTCAGCCTCGGTGGTGGACAATGCCTGGATCGGTGCTTGGACATCCAGGAAACAGCACCAGTGCCAATCTTGACCACATATGCACCTGTGGAGCAACCAGTGTCCTTGCAACCACCATGGTTCACATTAGAGTAAGTGGTGAACAGCTCAGGAGACAACGCATCAGGGGCATAGGTAATGTCATAGTCCATGGTACCCTTGATGTAGTGAAAGAGGTGCTTGACTATGTTCCAATGAGCCACACCAGGATCGGAAGTGAAAGATGCGAGTTGGCCAACAGAGTAAGCAATGTCTGGGCGAGTGGTGCAGGACAGATACTGCAGTGAGCCAAGGGCACCACCATAGTCAACAGATTGCATGAGAGTGTGTTAGTTTTGGGGCCATGGTCACGAGATAAGCACAGACTAGGATCCATGGACGTCAACACAGGCTTGCAATCGCCCATGCCATAGCGAGAAAGCATTTCTAGACAGTACTGACGCTGGGACAGCCTGAGCAAGCAATTGGAGCGATCCCTGTCAATCTTAAGACCTAAGATCTCGGTGGTGGGTCCCAAATCGTGAATTTTGAAGTGTTTGCACAGCTTGTCTAGTGTCGACTTGATCGCATCGAGAGACTTTGAAGCATAGGTCATGTCATCCACAAAGACAGGCAGGATGATGGTGACATCGCTCCAAGTGTAGATATAGACTGCTGCATTGGAGTATGTCTGTTTGAAGCCCATAGACTCGAGCACAGCGCGCATCTTACGATTCCAGCGATTGCCACCTTGCTTCATCCCATAAACTGCCTTGTTGAGCTTGCAAATAACTTTTTTCGGGTTCCCTTCAGCAAATCCTTCTGGCTGCTCCATGTAGACATCACGATTGATCTCCCCATTGAAATAGGCATGTGAGATGTCAACAGACCACAAGTGGAGATCATGGAGCACAGCTAGGGCCAGAATGATGCGAAGGGTAGGCAAGTGAACAGTAGGGGCAAAGACCTTGAGGTACTCGAATCCAGGACGTTGATTGAACCCCTGGGCCACAAGGCGTCCCTTGTAGCGCTCAAAAGATCCATCAGCATGGAACTTCTGGATAAACACCCACTTGGAACCAATGAAAGGACGATCTCGAGATCGAGGGACAAGCGACCAAGTACCATTGCTCTTGTGTGCAGCTAGCTCCTTGAGTGCAGCTTGATGTCATTTATCCCCATCATCTTGCTGCAGTGCCTCTTTGAATGTCCTAGGAAGTGCTGCCTTAGTAGAGAAAGCAGCACTGTAGGCATCCTCATCATCATCGTCATCATTAGCCATCAACTGTGCTGAACTCAGCTTCCACCACTCTTGAGGAGGATTCCTGGCTCAAGCAGGCAGCCTAGCACCAATTCCAATGGAGCTATGTGGAACAGCTGGCACAACTGGCAGAGATGGTGGTGCAGGTGTTGCAGGACCAGGCGAAGCAGCAGAAAGAGGTGCTGGATCGGCTAGAGGTGTAGCAGGTGCAGGATCCTCAGGTTGATGTGCCCCCCAAGGACCTGGCACCTGCAGAGCATCAGAGACAGCAGGGCCGTTCTCATCCAACAAAGTTGGAGCAACATATGGGTCAGGGTGGGTGCCATCAGCTGGCAAGAATGGCAGCACAGATGAGGGATTGGGACGCTTTTTGCTAGTCAAGAAATGGCACTCATCAAAATCAGTGTGCTCACTGATGACCGTGCGCTTGGTGGTAGGGTTGTAAAACTTCCAACCTTTGTATCCTTGGGGATATCCAATAAAGGTGCACTTCTCATAGTGAGGGGCCAGTGCATTGCGCTTGTCCTTCTGTACATGCACATAGGCCGTGCAGCCCCATACCCGTAGATGGGAAACATCGGGCTTGTGGCCATGTCATAGCTGATAAGGTGTGGCATTGTCCACTGCGACGGTGAGGCATCTGTTCCAGACATGGATGAAAGCAGCGAGGGCCTCACCCCAGAAGGCCATGGCAAGGCCAGACTCATCCAACATGGCAGTGATGTGCTCAGCAAGGACTCAATTTGCATGCTCGGCAACACCATTCTGTTGTGGGCGGTTGCGGACAGTGTGCTGGCACTCAATGCCACACTGGGTGGTGAAATCGAGCATGGCATTGCTCATGTATTCGCCTCCCTTGTCATCTCACAGCATCTTCAGTTTGTGCTCAGTCTGGTTCTCAGCATATGCCTTGAACTGCTTGAAAGCATCGAAAACATCAGACTTGGCTCGAATGGGCAGGACAAAGCAATATCTGGAATAGTCATCGATGAATATGACCCAATAGCGACAGCCAGTGAATGTTCTGTATGGTACCTCATGCACATCTGTGTGCACAAGCTCCAGGGGGCGGGAAGCATGCCATTTAGAGGTGGGAAATGGGTTTGCATGCATCTTGCCAGCCAGACATGGCTCACAGACTGGATCAGGCAGAGTCCTCACATCCAGCTTGATCCCAGTGACTAGCTTGCGCTCAATGAGTGCCTTGACCTCTGCCACATTGTGGTGAGCCAGTCTGCGATGCCAGAGGGCCAAGTTGAGTGGGACAGAGGTCACAGGATTGGCATACAGGCTAATGGCCTGTATAGTTCCATCCAGGAATGCTGCATTGTTGTCATTGATGGTTGCCACAAAGACAGGTGTTCCAGATGGTTGACAAAATGCCATGTGACTGAAGTTGACATTGACAACGAAGCCAGAGTGGTAAGTTAAATACAAGACAGAAAGAAGATTGTTTCACAGGTCAGGAACATGCAGGACTCAAGTAAACTCAACCACTCTAGCACTCTGTCCCTCAATGACTGGATTAAACACTACAAACCCAACACCAGCAGAATAAACCACAGTGTTGTCTGCCAGCTTGATTGACATGCAATAAGGGGTATATTTGCGCAGCCAGTGGCAATGAGGGGTCATATGAGAAGTGACACCTGAGTTTGCATTCCAATCGACATCAGCATCAAGCTGAAGTGGAGAGAGGGGATCACATGGATCACTGAAACGAAAACTTGCATTTCCTGCACGTTCGATAATGTCCTGAGCATTCTGAGAGGGAGTGGAGACAGCATTGGCAGCAGCAGAGGCAGCAGTGGAAGATGATGATGAAGATCCAGAAGCAGTGGTAGTGGCAGCACTGTTGGCTTGGTTGGCCCTCTTCCCCTTGTGCTTTGAGGACTTGTAGTTCTCCCTGGCACACTGCAGAGCGAAGCACTTGCACTGGCAGTGTCCAGTCTTCTCATAGAAAGAGCAGGGCGCATTGGGGTTACAGGTGCATGTGCCAGCATTGGCAGACAGGACAGAGTCAGAGGGGAGAGGGCTGGATCCATCAGGGCGAGGGCGACGATTGATTTCCTCGGTCTGGAACACCACCTTGACCTTATCCTTGTCCAGATCAGTGAGCAGGGCGAGAAATGAAGTAAAGTGATAGTAATCTGGCCCAAGGGCACGAATCATCGCCATGCAGAACAGTTCATCATCCAGATTGGTCAAAGTGAAGGTGGACAGACGGAGTTCTTTGATCCTGGACATGGCTTGCTCAACTCTGGCAGTGAGGGCAGTGAGGGACTTGTCAGGGGACTTCCTAATGCTGAAGAACTCATCATAAGCAACAAAACGAGTTGCAGGCTTCTGCTGGACATAGAGGGTCTGCAGGGCAGTTCAAGCGGTGCTGGGGTCGTCCTGGTGCTGCCTGATGTGTACTCGCTGCTCTGGCACAATGTTGAGCATGATTTTACCAGCAGCCCTGTCCTGCTTGACATCCCAGGCATCCTGCTCAGTTCCAGCAGTTCCTGGACGCTTCTCCTTGCCATTTACCAGTCTCCAGAGGCCCTTGAAGCGCAGCAGAGCCTTCATTTCCTTGCTCCATGTAGTATAGTTGGTGTCAGTGAGGGCCTGGATGTGATGGGATTGGTGTTCAGAGGCCATAAGGTATAGGGGTCGATGTTTGGAATAGGGGACTTTAAGGAAGATGACCACACAGCGAGCAAGCGAGCTTGGGGTTGCAGATGAATGTTGTTTCGTTCTGACGCAGGGTAGGGTGCAGTGGATGTGGCATCAAGAATGAGGTCGATTGACGAAGTGATTGTTGAGTTATGATAGCTCAAAGATGGATGAAAGCGCACTATGCCACCCAGATGCTTTCCAATGGTTATAACAAGCTTTCTACTTGACAGATCAATGCGATCTTGAGGCCAGATAGGGTTTCAAGGGTGGGAAATCGAATGGAGAGGTTGAAGAGACATGGATCTGAGTCGATGTTGTGTGAAGAAGTGACTAGAGCTCAGGGCTCATGACCTGATAAAGGTCTAGGACTAAGGAAGTGGACTAGCCACTTGGTGGGTCGACTCAGGGAGCTTCTGGGAGCTAGGACTGGAGTCCACAATGAGTAACCATGTGTATTGGGAGAGGTATAAGGGTATACACACCTGGAGTCCACAATAAGTACAAAGGAATGGTACAGTGGGCTCCAGGATGTAAGTGTGCTTCAAGTAAACAATTGTAAACAAAGCAGCCACAATGTGAATGAACACTACAAGTGACATGATGCTCTGCTTGGGCAGAGACACAACAACACTCTAAAGTGATGGGGAAAAGTGGAGGGTAGGTATAATGAGCATGGGGAATCACTTGGGTGAAGTTAGAAATTGAAGTAAGCACTAGTTAGCCCAATAATAACACAATCATCTCAAGAGTGCAAAATCACCAACTCTAACATCACACTGGCTGGAATGGATAGGGACATGGTGGGATTGCATCTGTTGGGGTGTGGCATCATCCCAATTGGATGGGAGGGTATACAATGAGCAGTGCACCTGTTGGTGTGGTAGATGTGTGATGGTATGTCCACAACCTGTTTGGATGGAGAGTGAATGGGAGTGTTGCACTTCAGGCCACCAGCACAAAAGGGCACATAGGGGGCATCACACCCATAGAGCTGTTGAGCCTCATTCTGGTATATTGCCAGTGGGCGCCATGCTCAACATTGTGCCTATTTGAATTAGGGGCACAGTCACACAATCACGGTGGGTGTTGCACCCATTGGCATGAGAGCCTAAGGGGGGATGGGAGGGCACCACATGTGTGACTGCCCAGGAATGACTCTTGTTCTCAACAATGATCCACTTTTTATGAAGGGTAGAAGGAGACAAAAACCCACTATAGATACAGATGCACAGGAGACAGCAAGGACTTCATAGTGAAGGGGGCCACATCCATGTTTGGACCAGTCACTGCATTCTCTTTTCTACCTCGCTTGGATTTGGTGACAGCTTATGATGTGTGATTGAAGCACATATCCAATCCACAGGTGGTATTGTTGTGCCCATTATCCAAGGATCCATACAATGATGTGGAGGAGAAGGCAGTCAATGAGTCTGAAGTCCTTGTCATCCGATGATGAAGTGGTAAATTGTACTTCAAGGTATGTACTTCCCGCAACCATGCCTTACTCTTATCTTTTTGTCACCTAGGCAGCATGTGCATCTCTTCTCATTGAAACCCTCAGTTAGCTTTTTTTTTTTTTCTTTCATTTTTCACCCAGGTCCTGATGCCAGAAGTTCCTCCCACATAAGCATCCAAGACCAGCCCCTGCCAAGATCATTAATAAGTACCATTCAAGCACCTGGAGGGTAACCATGCACTGGTGAAAAGGTCATCCCACAAGACTTGAAAGTCACTCTTTGATACCATCTGGAAGCACATACATAGGTCTTGGCCATCCAGCAATTCATGAGCTATGGCATGACTGGCTATCAATATGATAGGAAATCAGAAAACAGGGTTTTATAAGCCTTTTTCTGATCATCTCACATGGTAAATTGCTTGAAATTGTTGGATCTAAGGTGAAGAATATGTGACTAATGAGGGGAAAGACGAGCAGGCCTTCAGGTCCCAATGCTCCCAAAACCTGCTTGAACTCTGTGTTTTGAGATGGTATCTTTTGTAAAATGATGCACAAGAATTTACAGTCTTGATGGTACCTTGAAAGGCTTGCCAGCAAAGATGTAAAGCACATATACAGCAAGCAATGGTTTGGCCATGCTTGATGGGGTCTTGTTCAAGCTCTCCAACATAGGAATCCCTGTTAATTGCACAACCATGGTTGTCAATCCACGCATGTGGAACAACGGTAAGAAAATCCACTGATTTGTAATTTTCCATGATATGCTTTGCACATGTGTTGAGGGGATGTGGCAGACATATGATTTGACATTGATCGGCATTGAAGCTGATGCTGCATGATGCCAAAAGCATGGAAAGATGCCGCATGGCAGTGTCAT
>Ga0307508_10000330_pt1 | contig 57180 bp, 49 predicted proteins | sample 9_EM_MG_FD_203089 | JGI IMG/M metagenome (GOLD analysis project Ga0307508, IMG submission 203089) | Populus trichocarpa ectomycorrhiza microbial communities from riparian zone in the Pacific Northwest, United States - 9_EM | ecosystem: Host-associated > Plants > Roots > Unclassified | place... | reverse complement strand
AGTATCGAACTTCTATGAAGAGTCACTGTACCTTCTATGATAAACACCACTATACTCTATTGTCTATATCAGCCTTCCAGAGGTTTTTTTTCGCTACTCCTGATGACTCTGAGTGTTGTATTCCTGTCTGGGTCCGAGGGTGCTCATCGGTGATTCTTCTAAGCCCCTTCTGACCCCTCTGTGCGGTCTACAATAGCTCTACGGTTAGGGGCCGATACCTTGTGAGCTCCACCATCGCTGTAGTGGGGTGGTAGGCCATTGCACATGCCGTGGGAAAAAATAATGCTTCACATGGTGGGGTTAGCGGTGTGTTACCCGGCCGTCTCGCTTCTACCTGATATCTCGCTTCTACTGGCTAACGTTAATACGAAGCGCCTGCCGGAAGTACTTGCGCTCACAACACGTACCACAATTTTGCGTTAGAATTCGACGATTGATTGACCTTAAGCTTGCTCAAGATGGAATACCTCAGAAGTCAGGCGAACCAGATACACGACGGGCCGCCAGAGCATCGGCCCCAAGACCAGCAACCGAATCGACACGGCAACGCGCAAGAAACAGTAGACGATCTTCACGGAGGTGGTAGGCTAAGTGCGCCACGCGATGGGCCGCCGGGTGAGCTGGCGGACCGTCGATCGGTCTCGTCAGAAAACGAGCAAGTCATCGATGGCCGAGCAGGTGCCATGGTTAGCATCATTGCGTGGAAACTATCGAGTTACTGCTAACCTTACTTTTTAGCTGGCAACCGAACAACAATGCCCCACTAACAGCAACAAACCGCCGGCCGCACACGGTTTCTCCGTTGCCGAAAGCTCCAGTCGCGCACGCAGCACGAGAGACATCGGCAACACAACAACTGCGATCGGCAAGAATGCCGCTGGCGAGCCTCACCCCTACACGGATCCAAATTCAAACAGCGGATTAAGCGTTCCACAGATTCTTCGCAATCCAGAAACTGATGGCGGCATTACCATCAGCGCGGAAGCTTCTCGTACCTATGTGCACTCGAGGCACAACGAATTTCAGAGCTCGTATTTCGAAGGGACCACAGTATTTGGTTCGCCAATCTGTTTCGTGCCACCACGGGCAACACTTTGCTAATAAAAATGGTCTTCATCTAGGAGATGCGATAATAAACAATCACCACCATCATGCTGAACCGGGAAAGATCGGTGGGTGTGCATTATTTTCCTGAAGTTTCAACGCCGAAGCTTCCGCACAGCAGTGCTGACCAGCATGCACAGCTTCCAACCAGGGCACGGAACCCATATCGATGGTGCCGTCGTGGCCAAATCCGGCTTTTGTCGGAAGAGAGGAGGTACTCGTCCAATTGGAATCCCTGCTGCGGCGCGACGATGACAACCAAAAGCAACCAAGGGCAGCAATATACGGACTCGGAGGGATTGGGTACGTCCAAAATTCAAGAACAAATATTTCTGGTGGTGAATGCTGTAGTATCTAATTCTGCCTAGGAAAACGGCGATTGCAATTGAGTTCTGTTGCCGGAGAAAGGAATCACTGCCGACTGAACACATCTTCTGGCTGTACGGCGACTCTCACGACGCCTTCAACAATAGCTATCTCGACCTAGGACGACAAGCTGGGATTCTTGATGACGGCGTGCAAGACGAAAGATGGCGGACCGTTGTCAAGAGCTGGCTAGACGGTTCGGCCAGCGGAAACTGGATTATGGTAATCGACAACTTCGACGAGGTCGACTCGTACCTAGAGCGATATCTTCCGGTGCAGCGTGGCGCGGTCTTATACACAACACGCGACGACAGTATTCGCGGAAATTCTGCGTATGTGGATCCGGGCGCCTGCGTGACCATCGATTCGATGACCGAGGAAGAAGGAATGGACATGTTTCAAAGGCTTCTACCTACCAGCGATGGAGCCGTCGTATCGCTCTCCCCAGCAGATACTCTCGACCTTCTGAAACATCTGGGGAACCTGCCGCTAGCGATAGCACAGGCGGCGGCATATATACGAGAAACGGGAGTAGAGGTGTCGAGCTACGTGAAGATGTTCAAAGAATGTGAACGGAACCAACAGGAGCTCTTGGAAGACCCTCTGCCGTCATCTAGTCAGGAATGCAAAAGGCCCGGTTCGCGTGCGGTGATGACGACTTGGACGATAACCCTATCCAACATCCAGCGGAAATACCCAGACTCGGTACGGCTACTGGAGTTCATGAGCTACATCAACCCCGACGACATAGCGAAGGGATTACTCAGAGGGTTACCATTTCTCAAAGACGAAAGCGACGTCAAATTCAACAAGGCTTTTGCGCCGCTTCTCAGGTTTTCATTGATCTATCAGCTTAAATCTGCAAATTTTCGCCTCCACCGTCTCGTTGGACTATACATCCGCAGGCGGATGGAGTCAGAAGACCAACTACAGAGAGATGCGCTACTGGAGACAATTTTTGGCTTGTTATACAATGCGTTTCCGGAGGATATGGCATTTGTGACACAGTATCTGCACTTGGCAGCGCATGCTTCCGCCGCTTTGGCCCATACCCTAGATGGCTACCAGTACCGTTCATCCTGCATAGGGTTACTGCAAAAGTTCGGAAAATTCATGGTACTGAGCGGGGATTATGATGGTGGCTTAGTGTGGTTACAGCGCGCGCTAGACAACAAAGAGAAGGCGCTTGGGAAAGACCACCCCGACACTCTCGCCACTGTCAACATCATGGCCAGCACATACAACAGCCAAGGCGAGTATGGCAAGGCCTTGGTCTGGTACCAGCGCGCACTTGACGGTAGGGAGAAGGTCCTCGGGAAACATCACGCCGACACTCTCGCCACCGTCAACAACATGGCCAGCCCATATGCCAGCCAAGGCGAGTATGCCAAGGCCTTCGTTTGGTACCAGCGCGCACTTGACGGCTATGAGAAGGCCCTTGGTAGAGATCACCCCAAAACTCTTGCCACCGTCCACAACATGGCCAACATCTATAAAAGCCAAGGAGAATATGGCAAGGCCTTGGACTGGTACCAGCGCGCACTTGACGGCAGAGAGAAGGCCCTTGGAAAAGATCACCCCGACACTCTCACCACTGTCAACAACATGGCCAACACATATAACAGCCAAGGCGAGTATTGCAAGGCCTTGATCTGGTACCAGCGCGCACTTGACGGCTGGGAGAAGGCCCTCGGGAAAGATCACACTAACACACTCACCACAGTTAATAACATGGCCATCACGTATAATAGCCAAGGCGAGTACGGCAAGGCCTTGGTCTGGTACCAGTACGCGCTTGACGGCAGAGAGAAGGCCCTTGGGAAAGATCACCCTGACACTCTCGCCATCGTCAACAACATGGCAATCACATATAACAGCCTAGGAGAGTATGGCAAGGCCTTGGTCTGGTTCCAGTGCGCACTTGACGGCTGGGAGAAGGCCTTTGGGAATGACCACCCCGACACTCTCACCACCGTCAACAACATGGCCAGCTCATACGACAGCCAAGGCGAGTATTGCAAGGCCTTGATCTGGTATCAGCGCGCACTTGACGGCAGAGAGAAGGCCCTCGGGATAGATCACCCCGACACTCTCGCCACCGTCAACAACATGGCCAACACATATGTTAGCCAAGGCGAGTATGGCAAGGCCTTCGTTTGGTACCAGCGCGCACTTGATGGCTGTGAGAAGGCCCTTGGAAAAGATCACCCCGACACTCTCGCCACCGTCCACAACATGGCCAACACATATGACAGCCAAGGCGAGTATGGCAGGGCCGTGATCTGGTACCAGCGCGCACTTGACGGCAGGGAGAAGGCCCTCGGTAACGACCACCCCGACACTCTCGCCACCGTCAACAACATGGCCAACACATATGACAGCCAAGGCGAGTATGGCAAGGCCTTGGCCTGGTACCAGCGCGCACTTGACGGCAGAGAGAAGGCCCTCGGTAGCGATCACCCCGACACTCTCGCCACCGTCAACAACATGGCCAACACATATGACAGCCAAGGTGATTATGGCAAGGCCTTGGTCTGGTGCCAACGCGCACTTGACGGCTGGGAGAAGGCCCTCGGTAAAGATCACCCCAATACTTTCGCCACCGTCAACAACATGGCCAACACATATAACAGCCAAGGTGAGTACGGCAAGGCCTTGGTCTGGTACCGACGCGCACTTGACGGCTGGGAGAAGGCCCTTGGAAAAGATCACCCCGACACTCTCGCCTCCGTTAGCAACATGGCCAGCACATATGACAGCCAAGGCGAGTATGGCACGGCCTTGGTCTGGTACCAGCGCGCACTTGACGGCAGAGAGAAGGCCCTTGGAAAAGATCACCCCGACACTCTCGCCACCGTCAACAACATGGCAGGCACGTATTGTCGTCTAGGGGAGTATGGCAAGGCCTCGGACTGGTACCAGCGTGCGCTTGACGGCAGGGAGAAGGCCCTTGGGAAATATCACCCCGACACTCTCACCACGGTCAACAACATGGCCAGCTCATACGACAGCCAAGGCGAGTACGGTAAGGCCTCGGCCTGGTACCAGCGCGCACTTGACGGTCGAGAGAAGGCGCTTGGAAAAGATCACCCTGACACTCTCGACACAGCCAAAAACATGTCCGACTCATATATCAGACAAGGCTGTAGGAAAGGGTTGTTTGGCGTTAGCTCACTAGCTGTCGGGGTTCCGTGGGACTTCGGCAAGGCGGGTCCTGCTGTTTTAGTCTTTCTTTTTTCCATTCTCCTCTGGCGCTGGTATTTGTAGCTATGTAGGTACACTCGAATAACTATCCCTGTGGCTTATCCCCATCGCTCAGGCTATTGCTCCCATTTAGTCATTGCACTTTCCTTCCTACGGAGAGGAGCATGGCTAGGCCTTGGACTAGTGCTAACGCGCATTCGACGGCAGACGACTGAGGAAGCCGCCCAGACCGAGGTGTCGGAGTGGGAGTTGCGTGAGCGGGACGAGAAGACGGAGGAGAAGTGGCAGGAGTCGGAGGAGCAAGGATAGGAGTGGAGGGCGGTGCGCGGGCTTGAGTGGGGAGGGCAGGGCGCAGGGCAGCGGGAGCCACAACGGGCTGACTGTGGGCTGGTTGAGATCGGGTTTGGACAGTGGACGGATACCGGTTGTATTTATATCACCATAGTCTAGAAAGGTTATATTGCGAACTTGGTAGGGTTGGCCTACATGATGGCTAGTTCCGTTGCCAGAAGCGACGGTCGTGCATCGATGCAGTGGAGGTTCTCATGAACCATACCCAGCAGTCGTGGGAGGCGAAGAAGGTCGCAGGTGCACTATTTATGGATGTCAAGTTGGCATTCAATAATGTCAGCAAGATGCATCTCGGCAAACGTATGGAAGCGCTTGAGCTGGAGCCAGACGTCATCCGGTGGACTGGCAGCTTTATGTCGAGCCGACAGGTCAAGCTCGTCCTGGACGGACAGCTGGGGTAGGCGAATCGGGTGGATACTGGAATACCACAAGGCTCACCAGCGGCAGAATTGTCTTCATCACCTATCTGTCGGGCATCCTTGATGAAGTGGAGAAGCTGTACTAGGCGTCAATGGATTGTCTTTTGCTGACGACATTGGCTGGTTTTTTTTTGGTTTTTTCATACTCGCGTTCGACCTGTATAGATCATGGCGGCGTACATTTTGCCCAGTTTTTCTGTCCGCAGTCCGCGCGGTGGCGGCACGTTGCAAGCTCCCCTTCGCCCTCCGCCCAGGCCTGTCCCGAAAATAGATACGCACCAAAGAGACCACACAGGAAAGTGACAAAGGAAAAGCGAGCCTCCCCTACTCCTCGTCTGCCGATGCCATGAAGGAGGGTGTGGGCAAGAACAGCGGCAGTTCCTCCCCAGCGCCCGCTCCTCCCGCAGCACCCAGCTCCTCCGCCTCCGCCTCCTGTTCCTCTTCCCGCTCCCGGAGCTCCCGGAGCTCCCATTCTGACGTCTGGCTCCCGGCGCCGTCCTCTTCCACAGGTGGCACCAGCCTTCCCACAACGACATTGCCTGGTGGGCAGAGGGAAGGGACGACCGGTCGGTGGCAGGCAAGCTGTCAGTAGCAGCAGCTGCATCCCTTGAGCGAACAACCAAAAACGGTTTCGCCATTGACAATGGAAAGACTGAGGCGGCCCTCTTCCATAAGAAGAGAACCGCACCAACGGCCAAGATCGAGGTGGGTGACAAGGAAATACCCTTCAGCACGGAGGCGACATGCTGGCTCGGAGTCTGGTTGGATTCCCAACTCACCGTAAAGGAGCATCACACTATTAGGTTGAAGAAGGGAAGGTATACCATGAGCCTGCTTCGACGGCTTTTAGGGCGAATGGATTTCTCCGTGGCTAACTGCCGGAAAGTCATGACGGCCTGTGTTCAGTCAGTTGCGATATTTGGTGCAGAGCTCTGGTGCGGGGTTAGCCAAGTCTACGGTTCCATTGGGCGGGCAGCAGATTTTGGTCAATCGGGGAGCTAGGGCGTCTTTGGGGGCATTCCAGACAACCAATCAAGATTCAAGGGTGCCTCTCATTGGAGCTAGGAATCAGAGGTACTTCAACGCAGCTTGCCAACCGGAGACGGCGGTTTGGACCACGGCTTTGCAGGCTCCCAGAGGGTGACTAGGTAGGCCAGAGAGCTAAAGAGTGCGGGGTCGGCTCTAGTCTTCTCGGGTGGAGGGGTTCAACAGTCCCGCCATGTGAGGTGACACCACTCCGGGCAACCATCATCATCGAGGAGGAAACTGCGAAGAGAACAGCAGAGGGACCTCAGGCCCCAGGGCTGTCCATCTTTGCAGATGGCTCCAGGACGGGCTCGGGCGCATTCGGCTACGCTGTTGCCTGGAAGAGGGGACATCTATGGAGGGGTCACAAGGTACATAAAGGCTTCCAGCAGGATGCCTATGATGCCGGTGTGCAGCCATTGCCCGAGCATTGGAAACCGCTGCACTCCGGCCCTTCGCCCACGAGCGCATTACCATCTACACAGATGCCCAAGCAGCCCTCCGAAGGATTGGCTCGGATGAGCCTGGCCCCGGCCAGAAGCACGCACTTGAGGCAAGGAAGCACATCGCAACCGCCCGTCGAAGAAGGCCAGGCGCTGTAATCGAACTCAGCTCGTGTGCTCTCCACAAGGGGGTACCAGGAAAATGAGAAGGCGGATGAATGGGCAAAGATGGCTGCGGACGAGCCGGGAACTCACGGCATGGAATATCCGCGACCTGCGCAGTACTGCGACCAGCCGGGACAAAGACGGCAACCCCCCAAGATGGCCGGCACACTTGTAGCGCAAGGTTCGGGCGGAATTCAAGGTTGCCGGTAAGAAATACCGATACAGCCGACTTCTGGAACCTCGCCAGAAGCCCGAGTCCGACCCAGCAACCAAAAAGCGGCTCGCTGAGAGGAACTACTAATTGAAGATGGGTCACTGTCTTACTGGCCAATACCTCATCTGGACGAAGAAGCAGCCCACGGCTAAGTGCTGGTGGTGCGATTACAATTTACAGGGACCCAGTCACGGAAGTACCCCATCAAGTGCTGCCCACACTGGAAACGTCAACAGAGACCCTGTGGGCAGAGGTGCGGAGGGAGACAGGGAGAAGTAGCGGCTGCTTTAAGAACTAGGACCTCTTCGCCGATGAGCAATGCAGTCAGGCGATCTTGGACTGAAAATATTGACTGTGTGTATCGCCATTACCTAGATAGGTCGCACGCGAGTAATGAAAAAACAAAAACAAAAAGCGGGCACGGGTTTGGTAACTTATGTGTATCTTTTCTCCACTGGGGGCAACAATACCGACAGCTAGCTTGTGAACCACATAGTAATCATCCGCACAGTTTAACCGTAGCCAAGTCCAAACTCATATTCAGTCCTTAATCGACCTTTGGACACAGTTTAATATAAGTAGATGCAGATTATGGTTTCTACTCTTCCTCGAGTGGACTCCGCACCGCACCCAAACTGCAACCCCGTCCCCTACCACTCACGACCCCGAGTGCACCTGCATGAAGGCAACCCGAGCTTCAGACAACATCCACCCACCATCTAACACCCCCTTAGTAATCACACCTCTTGGTTGTTTGGGCGACTCTCTACATACAGTATCAGGAGCTGCCAAAAAGTGGTGCCTCACCACCACTTCGCATCATACGTGCAGATAAGCACTAGTATGCAGCCATTTCCCGGGAAAGAAAGTTCGTGTCGCTGACGCTAACTTACTCACCGCTGCATCATGTGACCTGCTGCAGCGGGTGAGCTGCCGTGACAGTGGAGTGACAGGGAATGCTAGCCGCCTAGCATGTGTTGTGAAAACTCACGGCAGCTCCTTCTACGACTGAAATAGGGACGTTTGGTGACGAGGTGCCAAAATACGCCAGTTAGTCGGGGAGGAAGTTGGAGAAAGTTGGGAGTTTTGGGAAGCAGTCCGAATTCACCGCACGACAAAATCTTCGGTAAACCTCAATCGTCGGGATCGTAGGCAGGCCGTATCCGGGCTTTCTGGACTATCTTCGAGCGCAAGTTGGTCTGAAAATCAGCAGCTTACGTGGCTGCATCCAGGGCTGGTCGGTTTAGGGTTCATATATGCTGGTGGCAAAAAAATAGATGTTCCCGGGGTCAATTTAGGTATATTCCCTTGGCAAGTGAAAGCGAGAGTGCCGTCGAGATGCGTAAGTGCCCTGAGATCCCAAAACCTTTGAGGATATTTTCCATAATCCTTAGCCGTGTAGAGCTCACCAAATGTCTAGTCATAGGAGTCAAAAATGTACGCATGCAAATGATTGGATATTACCTGAGTTGTCTCTTCGGAAAAACAGCACGAGAATTCCGAGTTGTCCTGTCCGAAGAGTGTTCTGATGGCCTCGATCCTCTCTTGACGTGACCTCCTGCCCTGGTCCTTGGGTCGGACTCTTCTGCTCAACCAGAGAGTTCGCAAAACTGTTGCCCAGATCTGCTTGGCAGACACTTCAGTTTTCAAAAAACTTTTTTTCGACCAAAAAAGTACGGCGCTGAGGGAGCTGTGACCTCTCACAGTAAGGGCCAACTTCCGAACATTTGCAGAGAGCCCCTCAGTACGCCAAGGTGGCGATAATCTGAAGTTCTCTAGACTTCAAATGAATGGTTGAATTCTCAATGGGGGCCAAACGTCGCTTGGATCGTAGTTATATATCGTCCGGAGAGTTCGCCACCACACGCTTACCAGAGGATAATGCCGAGGCTTGGGAGAGCGAATTATTAAGGGAAAGAAGATGGCGGAGAAGAAACCCATCCGATTAATTGCGGGGTGGTTGGCGCATCGGAGTGAGCATCATAATCGCAGGTCTCAGGTTTTGTGGATACATGACTGGAAACGAGCTACGTCATCGTTATTGTTTTTCTCCACCGCGGATTTCCGAGTTTCCGCTGAGACGCCATCGGCGGGGCGAACGTCGGCGGCTAAGTATGCAGGAACGACAGCGTCTATGTAGGAGCACAGTAGCAGCACCAGCCGCCACCATCGACTCGTCCCCGCTGCTCCGCCTCGCCGCAATCGCAGCCACCACGGCCACAGGGCCACGTCTACGGATCAAACCAGCGTCGAAGCTGTAGGACCGGAACCTAGGGTGAGTGATACAGCAAACAAAGTCTAATGACTTTTCCCCCAACTTACTCACTAACCGCATGCGATCTACCCAGGAGAGAGTGAGAGAGAACACCAATTATTTCGCATGCAGCCTAACTATGTGACCTATCTAGGCCACGGCGGTGTTCACACTTCTTGGGTTCCTCGAGTGAGTATCAATGCACCGTCGCGCTAGTCACAATTCCAGAATGCTATTCCGTACAGGACTCTAGGGAAAAGCACTACGAGATTCCGAGCGTGGTATTGGGGTTTTTTGACAGCCCGTATCGTAAGAAGTAGCATACTTAAGGGCTTGTGACCGAATCGATACATTGGAGACGAAATTTCCCACTCATGTGAATGCGGGTGCGTGTGTACGCATTTGTCGAGGCGCCTTTCGTTGAGTATCATGGTGGCGGCGATCGTGATTATGGTGTTGGAGATCCAAGTCCGTGCGCCGCTGTGCCCCTGGCTTCTGCCGTTGTCCTACCGCTTCCCTACCGGGTGACTTCGTCTGCACAACGCAGTATGACTCTGCGAAAAAAACGCCAGATACACACCGTTGTGAGGGATTCGTGAATACAGTGAAACCACGGATGTAACAGTGCGAGGGGTTTGCGATAACGAGACAACACTGTGATGGGTTTGTGCAGGGGTTTGTCGCCACCGTTACACTGCAGTGTGATGCTTTTGTGAGGGGTTTATGAGCCACCATCTTATCACAGAGACACCACAGCGTGGTGGGTTTGTGCGGGGTTTATGTCCACCGTCATATCAGGGACGCCCGCGGTGCGAGTTGTTTGTGAGGATTGTGAGTTTATATAATCGGATCTCGAACTCATCACGCCGCACTGCAAACCCCCACAAACCCTTCAAAACCGAACTCCTCCCCATAGCCTCACTACCCGATGCTGCAACGATCTCCCTACGGTTTTTGTGCGGCAAGGTCGAGTGAGATCTCATGCAACGCAACCCACGCGGTCGACTAACATGGGAGCGCGAACGAAAAGACACCATGCGCATAGCGACGGGTGGAGGAGCTTGCAGAGCTGTGGGTAGTGCGATGGTATTGGCCGCAATCGGCCATACTCGTATGTAGAGAGGTCGTGCGGAGGGCCCCTGTTTGACCATCGGCACCGCCACAGTCCGCAGCGCTCCAAGCAACAGGCACCGCAGCCGAAGTCTCGGAATAACTTTAAACTTGCCCTAAGGTACATGAGGACGAAATTCTGCGTCGGGGCTGGATTCAGGGTTTTGTCCTTGTCCAGAGGCAGATTTTAATCTACTTTCACTGCCATGATCTGTATAGGTCGCACGCGGGTGATGGACAGATGGGAAAAAAATACGGCAAACGTCTGGATATGCCGCGGTTTTTGGCCATGGGTCTAAAATGCCATCGTTTCGGAAAAAAGTCTAAAAATGCCATAGTTTTTTCCAGTGGGTCATTGGGTGGCACCTCAATTCAACTCAGCCGCAGTAGTAAGGTAGACAGCAGCCAACTGGGAGAGTGAATCAATCCGTTTGGAATTGCCCTCTATTCCACCGAGTATAATTGGAAGCTGGCAGCATTCATCGCAAGTGGTTCTCTTGTGGACCCACATTACCACACTGGGGTACAGCGCTGGGGGGGCATTGTCCGGCACATTATCCAACGCGCCGGCCATTTTGCACGCCTCTCCGCAAGTCCCTCGCTTTCTGCTTCTGATTCCTCCTTTCCTTGGGCCTGCAACGTGTGCGCCTAAAAAAGAGGGGGGTAGCACTCGTCTTTCCCGCAGTTATGTATCTAAAGCAACCGGGTGCATGTCCCTCATGTTGGTCCACCTATAGGTTCCCAAGGTGAAAAAACTTTGGCATGTAGTTTCGTGGTTGCTTACAAAGACGTAAAATCGGAGCAACTGCATGGCTGCAAGGGGAGTCATCGATCTCTAACTTACCACAGGCGCAGGTTCTTGTGGTGATGGGTAGATGCTTAGATTCTGTAGCTGTCTGTGCTGCGGAAGTCTATCTATCCAGCCGCACTAACACTGAGGCTAGTCTCCTGGCTAGTGCGCCGAGTCCTCCCTCATGAGTACACCTGTAGATATCCCTACAGTTCTTGCTTCGATATTCACAACATAAATGCTGCTCGTGTGACAACCCCTCGTGTTTAACTAGCAGCCTCAACTTGGCGGTCCAGGCGGTGATTCATGGATTCAGTGAGGAGCTGCAAAGCGAAGATTCATCTTGCGCCGGGGAACAGCAAGCTTCTGAATGTCGTCTTGAAATCGAGTGGAGCACTAACCCATAAGCAGTTTCCAAATCGCGTTGTGGCTATCCACCGGGAAGAACTATGGCATTTTAGACTTATGGTTCAAAATCTATGGCATATCAGAAGTTTGCCGTAAAAAAATAAAAAAGACACCGCAGTCTCACGCCGCGATTTGCTTTTTTTTTCTTTCCTTCTCTGCTCGCACAGGGACATCCGGTGGCGCATAGAGTTCAAGCACTCGGACAGAGAAATACCCCCCCTTTGTGGTAAATAAAGGGTGGCGTGTCGTCGGGCGGATCTCACGATAGGTTTTGAGCGACGTCGTCGTTGGCCAATCGGAAGTTTTACTTACTCGCCAACAGACGCCTGTGGTGTTGAACTTGGTCAGCGGCTTTTGGCAGTTTCTATTACGTAACAGGGTGATAGGGTGACAGGGGCATGGGAAGTAACGATGACTGTATTACGTAAGAAACGGTGAAAGACCTAGGATGTGACTAAATGCTCCGATTGGCTCCTTTCAACTTCTCTCGCACCAGACCCCCGTCACGTGGTATCGCCTTGTTCCTCGGCTGATATCACCATTCGCTATTGAAGACAGAAATTCGCAGGCTGCCAAGGCTAGTGTGAGGCAATCTTTCAACGACAGAGATGGGTTTGGTGCGGGGTTGGCTGGATACATACAGTATGTGCGGCTGGAGGAGGTCGCACAACGTAGACAGGACGAGTTCTGCAGTGTTCTGATAGTCGAGTAACTCCATATCCGGACTTAAGAACACGTAGCATTGCAAACCACCGTAAATTTTGATGGAAAAATAGCACCGATTTAGACACCCGGGACTGCAAAACCTTGATACTATCTAGATAGCCTATTCACATCCCTGCGCTGAGAGGCGCCCCATCCAATAGAATTATGTACCGAACGTCCCTTTGTAATGAAAGAAAAAAACAAAAGAACGGTGTCAGACAATCCCTTCCTCCCCCTCCGCACTCTACGTACGTACCAAAGTACCACTTCCTTTTGTTTTCCATCCACTATAAAACCAAAAACGAACCCAGAGAGAGAGTGAGAGAGAGGAAGAAACTCAAAACACCCCCAGCCGCCGCAGACGAAAATCGTCAATCCATCAGAACTCACTGACCCACCCACGCCAGACTTGGATTTTCACATGCATATGTATATATAAAACGAGAATTCGGGAAGCGTGCGTCTAGCCCTGTGCGAGTGCGCCGGCTCGGATTGCTCCGCCTTTTTCTTCTTCGCTGCTCTCTTCCTCGGCCGCCGCATCCCCCTGCTGGACGCCGCCCTCGTTGTAGAGCTCGCCGCAGATCTCCTCGAGCGTCTTGCGCTTCGTCTCCGGGATGAGCAGACTGGTGAAGATGCCGGCAAACATGAAGACGGCGAAGATCTGCATCACGTGGTCCAACCATGGACTCTGGTTGTTCGGCGTCGGGTTGCCGCGGACGCGCAGCGGGCCGATCAGGACCTGGGCGATGATGGCGCCGACCTTGCCGGACGCGGCCGAGATGCCGTGCGACGTCGACCGATACCGCGTTGGGAAGCACTCGCCCGGGACGATGAACGTGGTCGCGTTCGGGCCGAAGTTGAAGAAGAACTGGCAGAGCACATACAGGCCGAGCAATGCGTGGCCCGAGAGATGGTGGAAGGCGAAGCCGATGATGCAGAAGAGGATGGTCAGCAGGATGAAGCCCATCAGTTGGATCGGCTTGCGGCCGATGGTGTCGACGGTGAAGACGGTCACCCAGTAGCCCGGGATAGACCCGGCGCAGATCAAGATCAGGTTGCCGACGGCATTGTTGTAGAGCTTTTCGTAGACGTCGGTGTGCGAGCTGTAGCCTATGGCGTCCAGGATGATGCTGTTGTTCAAGCCGAGACCGTAGAACGCCACGTCCAGTAGGCACCAGGAGCCCGCAGTGCCGAGGAGAATCTTGCCGTAGCGCCACTGGCTGTAGTGGCCCCAGAAGTCGGCCCAGCTGGCTTTCGGAATCTCGAGCTCCGTGGTGGCGGCGGCCTGGGTCTGGATGCGGGTGATCTCGTCGACGTCGGCATTGCCGTACGCTCCGGACCGGAACTTGGCCGCGTCGGCTTCTCCCTTCTCGATGTCGAACTGGACGTCGAATGTGTACCGCGGCGTCTCGGGGATGGTGAGCCGGTAGTAGAGGGCGATGCAGGCGGGGACGGCGCCGAAGCCGATGATGATGCGCCACATGCGGTCGACGGCGGTCTTGCACTGGGCGTCGCACGCATCGATGGGCTTGCCCACGAGCTTGTCCTTGAAGGCGACGGTGACGACCAGGGCGCACATCGCGGCCCCCAACTGGCCGATCCCCTGCATGGCGAAGACGGCGCCCATCATGGCACCGCGCCACTTGGTCGTCGCGAATTCCGAGGTGATGATGGACGAGAGCGGGTAGTCGCCGCCGATGCCGATTCCCATGATGACGCGCCAGAAGATGAGCAGGCCGACGATGTGCATCGAGTAGGATTCCGAGCTGAGGGACTGTGCCAGGGTGGCGACGATGATGACGATCAGCTCGAGTCCGTACATCTTCTTGCGGCCGACGACGTCCGCGAGCCACCCGAACCCGAGCTGGCCAATGACTGTGCCTCCCGAGGTTGAGACCTTGATCGCGGTGTCCGAGGGGCCGGGAATCAGGCCGGAGTTCCAGTACACGAGACCCAGCATCGAGGTGACCAAGTTGACGGCGAAGATCTGGCCAACGTCAGTGCGCCGCGCAACGACATGAGGGTGTCAGGGGGTTTACATCGTAGGCATCGGTGAAGAAGCCGATACCTCCGACGACCACGGCACGGACGTGGTACCAGCCGAACGGAGCCTTATCGATCTCGGCGAGTGCGAGACGGCGGCGCTCATGAGGGTCCTAGAAGCAGGGCGTCAATTCGAGCGCGGGGGGGCGGGCTAGGGACAGTTGGGATCACTCACGGTGATGTGAGCGAACTTGTTGTTGAAATTGGTGAAGGCGGCGTTTCCGCCAGCTGTTTTCCCCGGAGGAGCCATAATCCGCGAGGAGGCTTTTCTGTTGTCCTGATGGCCAGCGAAGGGCCAAATTCCCGAGAGAGAGAGAGAGAGAGAGGGAGGGGGGGTGCCGGAAAGCTTGTCTATGTCTTGACGTAAGTGTCCCGAGAGCTCGTCTCAGCTCGGGGGCGGAGGAGATGTTGCGCGAGGTAGCTGAACAGAGCTGGTGGAGAGTTGTGCGCCTCTGAGGACAGCGGATGGATGGAGGGACGGAAGGGATCGGGGCGGAGAGCTATAAGCTAGGAGGAAGAACAGTCCCGTCCAGTCAGACGTCAGACGCTCACACAGCTCAGCGAATTCTGTCCAGAAAAGCTTGTTTCCTACCTTCCGAAGCAACCAAGCCAACGGGGGCAGGTGGCTTCCGCGCAAGTGGCTGTGGAACGGCGATGAGTTGGCGCTTAACCACGGTGCATACCTAACTCGCATGGACCGAGGCTACACTGCGCAGATGCGTATGTGTGCGGGTGTGTGCGTGTTTGTGTGCGGCGCGCCCCGAGCAGGGGGGAGACAGTCTTGGACGTGGAGGGGACAGTCTCCAGGTCTTGGGAACTACGGGCGGCCGCACACCTCTTAAAGCGGACGGTGAAGGGCCGCAACATTGGTGAGGCCGTGCCGCAGCAGCAGAGCTGGATCCGAGTTGCATGCGAGGCAAAAACGAAAAAAAAAACATGGGCCGCATCTGTCGGCATCACCAAGCTTTTTTGTAACCCTCGCCGCGGCGAGGCGGGCGCTCGAGTGAGGTTGGCGCCAGCCAATCAGAAGCGAGGGCCGAGACATGTGCCGTTTCGAATTCAAGCTCCGCCCTCACGGAAGAGGCGGCAGCGCTGGGTTGGTCCGTATCAGGCTTAGCCGCTGGTGGCGTCGTGTGCGCCGGATAGATAAACGCCTTCGCCAGACGGACTGGCCCGACTGGGATTTTTGTTAATCATCCTCGAATTTAGCCTATAAGCCGGGCTGGGATGTGGCCCCAGTCCGTCGGAACAACCGCTGTGCGGCAATGCCCGTGCCGGAGCAAGTCGACCAATCGGAGACGAGAGCCGCAGCACGGAACTGGCGCTGACGAGTGTTCGACGGTCTGCTCGTTTCCGTTTCTCTCTGGCCTCCGCCCCCACGCAGTTCTGCAGCTGACAAACCACGGGCCACCGCTGTGGTCCTCGCAGCCTGCCTTGCCTTCCAGCGGGCGTCTCGCCGCCCTCCGAACTACCGCCTGCGCCTTTCCGAATCCGTCCCCCGATCCTCCACCGGCTCGAATCCCGGATCGCCATCTCTCCGGAGCACGTGGTTACAAGTACGGCCCTTCCGAGATCCCTATCTCGTCGCCAAAGAGCGCGGGCGAACGACATCGCCGGCGCAAACTTTCCGAGGGCCGACCATCTTGCCCACGAGGCGGCGGAATGGAGAGTGGGGTGAGGGAATGCCTGACACCGCCATCGCCGTCAGATCAGCATTGGCATCGATCGTGTCGATAGCGTGCTGTGCACTCCGCGGGGGTCACTGTCCAATTCTTCCGGCTCTGGCCACCAGGAAACATGGGGCAGGAAGTTCAACTGCGTTCCATGTATCCCGTGTGCGGAAATATGTCAGGGTGGGAAAAAAACGGATATCTGCTCCAACATGCCTGCTGACGGAGCATTGGAGCGGAATAGCTAAGTGCATCCTTCACTGCCCTGGTATAGCGTGGCGACTGGCGACGTGGTATATCTACACGTCGGCAGAGTGCAGTCCGTCCATCAATCCCTCCTGTATACACGCTCGGATTTTCCTCTTTATCTTCCGCCTCTATTGCATCGCCATTTGGATGGTCGCCGTATCTGCCGCCCGTGCACGCGACAGACTTCCGCATCGCAACCGGCGAGAGAACCCATCGGTCCGCCCTCGTAGCGACCGAAATCGCGCATTAACATCCGTCCGGAATCTATCAATCTACGCGGGGAAGGGGGGAGAAGAAGGAAAGCGCAGGATATCATAAGAGGGGCGAGCGCGCGATACCTAGATAGGCTCAGTAAATGCTGGAGACATTTAGATGTGCTGGGTTGCCGCCCAGGTGTTTTCTTGGCGGCATGGCGCAGTGGCAGTGGACGTGAATAAGCAAATATATAGAAGAAAACTGGGAGGAGGCGCGTGCGAATGGACATCACCCGTCGGTCTTTTTTATTTATTTAATCATACTCGCATTATATGGCGGCGTACATTTTGCCTAGCTCCTGTCCGCTGTCCGCGCGATGACGGCACGTTGCTACCTTCCCTTTGCCCTCCGCCCAGGCCTGTCCCCACAAAATGATAAGACGCACCAAGGGAAGAACAAAGGAAAAGACAAAAGAAAAAGAAAAGCTCCGTCCTCCGATCCTACTCCCCATCTGCGGACCTTGGAAAGAAGGCGTAAGCAGGACCAGCGGCTATTCGTCACCCCCGGCACCTATGTAACTCCTCGGCCTCCTCGGCCTCCACCCTCCTCTCCTCTTCTCTCTCTCCGCTCCCGGAGTTCCCATTCTGACACCTCGCTTTGCGCGTCATACTCAACAGATACAAACCTCCCTGCGCCCGTGATGGATAGGAAGTCTTGTACCGCCTGACTGCACCGGCCATCAGCTAGGAGTTCCCGGATCTTGAACCGGCCCTTCCCCCTCCCCAGTCTCCCCCCGCACCTCCGCCCACAGCACCTTTTGCTGCATCTTCCACTTGGGACAGCTCTTGAGGATATCGTCTCGTCCGAGTCGCGTGCTGACACCACCAGCTGAGCGGTGGCCTGGTTGTTTGTCCAGTTTAAATACTACTGCCCGGTCAGACTTTGCCCTGTCTTCATTTGGTGGAACCTAGAGGCTGAAAAATTTCTAGCCACTGTCTTGTTCGGCCGCTGCTCACGCGGCATCCTATACTTCTTGGCCGAGGCACGTTGTCCTGACCAGCGGCGGGCTTCATTCTGCTTCTTCTCGGTGATTTCCCGCTTGAGGTGTGCAAGGGGTCTTGGGAGAGACATCGGTCTGACTCCTCCCTGCATCCACTCCACAGTGCCCCATGCATCTGGCTCCTCTGCCGCAAGCTTCGCCCACTCGTCGGCTTTCTCATTCCCTGGAACTCCCTTGTGAGCGGGACACCACCGGATCTCGGTGGTGCTGCCTGGACGGTCCTTCCGTAGAGTTGTAATATGCCTCCGTGCCTGGATCGCGTGCTTTAGTCCGGTCTCAGTTCCTCCAGGCTATGCGTCTAATGGCTGCTTGGGGTCTTGAGCATCGGCATGGTCTCAACAGTCCAGCCGGGCCAGTCATGGCCTTGGCCTGGACTGGTCTGCGCCAAGCAGTCTCGCTGCCCACAGCCCACGGGCCTCACAAGCCAGACGGCACGGCCAAAAGGCTCGTCTCAAGGTACTACCAGCTGAAGGCAGGGCACGCCCGCACCGGGCAGTACCTGAACTGGGCTAAGGTTCGCCCCACCGCCCAGTGCTGGTGATGTCAGTGCCCCTCGCAAACGAGAGACCACCTCTTCAAGGTGTGTCCGGAATGGAAGATGCAGCAAAAGGTTCTGTGGGCGGAGGCGCAGAAGGAGACTGGGAGGGGGAAAAGCCGGTGGAAGATCCGGGACCTACTTGCCGATGAGAGATGCGGGCAGGCAGTGCTGGACTTCCTTTCCTCAACGGATGTGGGAGGGATAGTGCCTCCGCTGGAAGAGAGCGACGCCGGGAGTGCAGTGTCAGAGTGGGAGCTCCGGGGGCAGGGAGAGGAGCGGGAGGTGGAGGCGGAGGAGCTGGGTGCCGTGGGGGAATTGGGTGTTGGGGGGGAGCTACCGCTGTTCCTACCTACGCTCCCCTTCATGGAATCTGCAGATGAGGAGTAGGATTGCGGGGACGGTTTCCTTTGCTCTTTCCTTTGTCTCTCTTTTGTCATTCCCTTGGTGCGCTCTACATCTTCTTGGGACAGGCCTGGGCGGAGGGCAAAAGGGGAGCTTGCAACGTGCCGCCACTGCGCGGACTGCGGACAGGAAAACTGAGTAAAATGTACGCCGCCATGATCTATATAGGTCACATGCGAGTATGAATAAACAAAAAAAAAAACAGCCCGCGGGCCCACGGGCTTTTTTGCAGCCGGCCTGGTCTGGATCGGATCGGCCGACGGGCCGGGCAAACGAAGAAAATCTCATGATCCTCTAGCGTCTTACCATATCTTGGGCGACCTAGGCCATTAGTGGGCGCTGTCGGCCACCACCACAACAACAGATAGAAAATCGTACATGCCTGGAAGAGCACCGGAAAAACAAGGCGAACGAGGATATCTAGAAAGATGGTGGGGCTGTAAGCGAAATCATTATCCAGTCGGCATTTCTTGGGTTCAGGGTTGTGGACCAGCGGGTGAGCTGGTTGCAGATCCGCATTCTGGTTGACGAAGTGCGAGAGGAGATGTCTGGTTGCGTTTTTCGTCGAAAGGCATAGAACTTGGGAGATGTAATCATTTGTTTTATAAGAATATAGTAGCAGGTCCCTCTCACATGTATTAGCAAGCAAGCAAAAGTGGGAGTAGCAATAAATTGGCTGTATGTAGATAACGGGGCCGGCAGGGCTGCAAGTAGGGAACAGACAGGTTGATCTGCCGCGAGCAACATTACACGAGAGACAGGGTTCCTAGCATCAAGCACACGAGCGAGTAGGCGAACGCCGAATGTACGAGCGACAAGCAAAGTGTTGCCGTTGAAATGGTGGTTGTTTGTCGACGAGGGATCGTTTGTGTGGGAACGTTGTGTTCGCAGATGGTGTTGTGTTGGGGGAAAGAAAAAAGGGAAGGCGACATCGAATTCAGACAACTGGCAGCCACACCTGGCCATTGCGCCACACGCTAAAATTTAGCGTGGTGGCCGCTTGACAAGATCCCCAAACCCCACCTTACATACATACTCGCCCCGCTCTTAGTGTGGTAATTCCAGTTGAACCATCATTACTCCCAGAGTTGGAGAAGACTGAGTTTGACGTTTTTGATTCAGTTCATATAAAACTATACGGAGATTTGCAGAACGTAGCAAGAGATGGTCGATGGCATATGTCAGGAGCAGCGTGCATATGCAGAGTAGGAGTACAAGTCTCACCGGCGTGAGTGCAAGCTTTTGCATAATTGCCAGTGCGCGTCATAAGAAATCACTCGATTATTCTAGTTGTAGACTAGTGCCGTTTTTATTGGGTTAGCGCTGTTCAAACCACCACCACCTCTATATCTGTAGAATCGGTCTACACATACGTTTGCCTGTCGTTCTACAGGTTTAAAATTAATTCTTTTTATTGTGGTGTAGTGGAGGCTACCCCGTACAAGTGGCGGTCACCATACCACACCACGAGTTGCGAACGGGTCACAATCTTCACGGATGCGCAAGCGGCCATCAGACGGATGGCATCGGACGAACCTGGCCCTGGGCAGCAGTACGTTCTCCGGGCGCGAAAGCACATCGCCGCGTTGCGTAGGGCCAGGCCGGGCATCATCATCGAAATCCGGTGGTGCCCAGCACATAAGGGAATCGCCGGCAACGAGGAGGCGGACGAGTGGGCAAAGATTGCGGCGGAGGAGCCAGACACCCGCGGGGTGGAATGGCTGAACTGCTCCGATCGGACGGAAGTGCGGGCGATGCCCCTCCCACGATCCCTCGCCAACCTCAAGCGGGAGATCTCGGAGAAGAAGTGGGTGGAGGCACGCCGGTGGGCTGGAGGCCGGACCTCCAAGGCGAAGTACCGGATGCCAAAGAGCCAGACGCCGGGCGGCACGGTAGCTGGAAGCACCAAGAGGCTAGCCTCGCGGTTCTACCAGATCAAGACGGGGCACTGTCTGTCTGGGCAGTACCTCAACTGGAAGAAGAATCGGCCCACCCCGCAATGTTAGTGGTGCCAGTACCCGAACCAGACTCGGGAGCACTCTTCAAGGTGTGTCATGAGTGGAAGGCCTAGTAGAAGATTATGTGGGCGAAGGTGTAGAAGGAACTGGGAGGTGGAAGGACCGGTGGAAGAACCGGGGCCTCCTGGCGGACGAGAGGTGCTGGCGGGCGGTTCTGGACTCCTCTCCACCACGGATGTGGGAAGGCGGGTGCCGGCCGAGGAGGACGCAGTGAGCGAGGTGTCGGAGGCAGAGCTGGGGGAGTGGGAGGAGGAGCAGGGGGCGGAGGCTGGGGAGCGGGGCGCCGGCGGGGAGTTAGATCACTGTCCTCCCCACGCCCGACTTCATGGCGACCGCGGGCGAGGGCTAGGCGGTTTCATTTGTCCTTTTCCCTTTTTCTTTTCCTTTGTCATTTCCTTGGTGCGCGCCACATTTTCTTGGGTCAGGCCTGGGCGGAGGGCAAAGGGGAGCTTGCAACGTGCCGCCACTGCGCGGACAGTGGAGAGGAAACGGACTGTAGAAATTCCAGATCTGACATAATCTCGCCATGATCTAGATAACTAACGTTAGGTCGCATGCGAGTAGTTAATGATTAAACAAAAAAAAAAAAAAAAAAAAAAAAAAACCAGGAGTTGCAGGAATGGTACTGCGCCTTGTCAATCTGTTACTGCAAGGAAGTAAAACGTCAAGCCGCTGGGGCAGTCCTGCTAGGACGAAACGGCGCAGCTGAGCTGCCCCGCCGTAAGTGATCGGAGCCTGGACGGCCCGCTATGTACATGCCACTGCACGAGTGAGTGAGTTAGGAAACATGCACAGCATCGTACTAACCGTCCAAACATGTGGTCTGCAAAGTTTTGTCTCTCGCCTACCGGTGGTTGTTTGTATTGTCATTTTTTCTTATTTCTCGAAAAAGGGGTTGTAGCCGGGTAACGTGTAACTATGGCACTGGGCGTATCAACGGACAACACCCAAGCACCTAGGTACTGGAAGATACTTGCGCTCACAACAACACGTACGACAATTTTGCGTTTAAATTCGGCAATTGATTGGCCTTACGCTTGCTCAAGATGGATTTCCTCAGAAGTCAGGCGAACCAGCTACGCGACGGGCCGCCAGAACATCGGCCACAAGACCAGCAACCGAATCGACGCGGCAACTCGCAAGAAACAGTAGACGGAGGTGGTACGCTAAGCCAGCCACGCAATGGGTCGCCATGTGAGCCGGAGGCCCGTCAACCGGACTCGTTAGGCAACGAGCAAGTCATCGATGGCGGAGCAGGTGCCATGGTTAGCATCTTTGCGTGGAAACCATCGACTACGGCTAACCGTGCTTCACATAGCTGGCAACCGAGCAACGTAGCCCCCCTAGCAACAAACCGCCGGCCGGACATGGTTTCTCTGCTGCTGGAAGCCCCAGTCGCGCACGCAGCGTGAAAGACATCGGCAACACAACAACTACGATCGGCGAGAGTACTGCTGGCGAGCCTCGCCCTTACACGGGTCCAAATTCAAACAGCAGGTTAAGCACTCCACAGATTCTTACGATCCAGCAACTGATGGCGGCATTACCACTAGCACGGAAGCTTCTCGTACCTGTATGCGCTCGAGGTACAACGAATTTCAGAGATCGTATTTTGAAGGGACCACAGTATTTGGTTCGCCAATCTATTTCGTGCTGCCATGGGCGACACTTTGCTAACTAAAATGATCATCTAGGAGATGCGATAATAAACTATCCCCAAAATCACGATGAATCGGGAAAGATTGGTAGGTGTGCATTATTTTCTTCAGATTACTACGACGAAGCTTCCGTACAGCAGTGCTGACTAGCCCGCATAGCTTCCAACCGGGGCACAGACCCCATATCGATGGTGCCTTCGTGGCAAAGCCCGGCTTTTGTCGGAAGAGAGGAGATACTCATCCAACTGGAATCCCTGCTACGGCGCGACGGTGACAACCAGAAGCAACCACGGGCAGCAATATACGGACTCGGAGGGATTGGGTATGTCCAAAGTTCAAGAACAAATGTTTCTGGTGGTGAATGCTGCAGTGTCTAATTCCGCGTAGGAAAACGGCGATTGCAATTGAGTTCTGTTGCCGGAGAAAGGAATCACAGCCGGCAGAACACATCTTCTGGCTGTGCGGCGACTCTCACGACTCCTTCGACAATAGCTATCTCGACCTAGGACGACAAGCTGGGATTCTTGACGACGACGTGCGGGACGAAAGATGGCGGATCGTTGTCAAGAGCTGGCTAGACGGTTTCGCCAGCGGAAACTGGATTATGGTAATCGACAACTTCGACGAAGTGGACTCGTATCTAGAGGGGTATCTTCCGGTGGAGCATGGCGCGATCTTATACACAACACGCGACGGCAGTATTCGCGGAGATGTTGCGTACGTGGCTCCGGGTGCCTGCGTGACCATCGATTCGATGACCGACGCAGAAGGAATGGACATGCTTGAAAAGTTTCTACCTACCAGCGATAGAACCGTCGCTCCGCTCCCCCGAGAAGATGCTCTCGACCTTCTGAAACACCTGGGGAACTTGCCGCTGGCGATAGCACAGGCGGCGGCATATATACGCGAAACGGGAATAGAGGTGTCGAGCTACGTGAAGATGTTCAAAGAATGTGAGCGGAACCGACGGGAGCTCTTGGAGGACCCTCTGCCGTCGTCTAGTCAAGAATGCAAAAGGCCCGGTTCGCGCGCGGTGATGACAACTTGCACGATAACCCTATCCAACATCCAGCGGAAATACCCAGACTCGGTACGGCTACTGGAGTTCATGAGCTACATCAACCCCGACGACATAGCGAAGGAATTACTCAGAGGGTTACCATTTCTCAAAGACGAAACCGAAGTTAAATTCAACAAGGCTTTCGCGCCGCTTCTCAGGTTTTCATTGATCTATCGGCTCAAATCTGCAAATTTTCGCCTCCACCGTCTCGTTGGACTGTACATCCGCAGGCGGATGGAGTCAGAAGACCAACTAGAGCGGGATGCGCTACTAGGGACAATTTTTGCCTTGTTGGGCGATGCGTTACCGGAGGATATGACATTTGTGACGCAGTATCTGCACTTGGCAGTGCATGCTTCGGCCGCTTTGGGCCAAGTCCCGGATGGCTACCAATACCGTCCATCCGGCATAATGTTGCTGCAAAAGTTCGGAACATTCGTGATAAAGAAAGGGGATTATGGTGGTGGCATCTTGTGGTTACAGCGCGCACTTGATGGCTGTGAGGAGGCCCTTGGGAAAGATCACACTGCCACTCTCACCACTGTCAACAACATGGCCTGTGCTTATGCCAGCAAAGGCGAGTATGGCAAGGCCTTGGTCTGGTTCCAGCGCGCACTTGACGACGGAGAGACGGCCCTCGGGAAAGACCACACTGCCACTCTCACCACCGTCAACAACATGGCCTGTACATATAACAGCCAAGGCGAGTATGGCAAGGCCTTGGTCTGGCTCCAGCGCGCACTTGACGGCAGAGAGAAGGCCTTCGGAAAAGATCATCCTAGCACTCTCACCACTGTTAACAACATGGCCAGTATATACGGCAGGCAAGGCGAATATGGCAAGGCCTTGGTCTGCTGCCAGCGCGCACTCGATGGCAGCGAGAAGGCCCAGGGTAGAGATCACCCCAACACTCTCATCATCGTCGACAACATGGCCCGTACATACGACAGCCAAGGCGACTATGGTAAGGCCTTGGTCTTGTACCAGCGCGCACTTGATGGCAGAGAGAAGGCCCTTGGAAAAGATCACCCCGACACTCTCACCACCATCAACAACATGGCCTGTACATATAAAAACCAAGGCGAGTATGGCAAGGCCTTAGTCGGGTACCAGCGCGCACTTGACGGCAGCGAGAAGGCCCTCGGAAAAGATCACCCCGACACTCTCACCACCGTCAACAACATGGCCGGTGCATTTGACAGGCAAGGCGAGTATGGCAAGGCCTTGGTCTGGTACCAGCGCGCACTTGACGGTAGAGAGAAGGCCCTCGGGATAGATCACCCCGACACTCTCACCACTGTCAACAACATGGCCTGTGCATATGACAGCCAAGGCAAGTATGGCAAGGCCTTGGTCTGGTACCAGCGTACACTTGACGGCAGAGAGAAGGCCCTTGGAAAAGATCACCCTGGCACTCTCACCATCGTCAACAACATGGCAGGCACGTATAACAGCCTAGGCGAATATGGCAAGGCCTTGGTCTGGTACCAACGTGCACTTGACGGCAGAGAGAAGGCCCTTGGGAAAGATCACCCCGACACTCTTACCACCGTCAACAACATGGCCTGTACATATTTCAGCCAAGGCGAGTATGGCAAAGCCTTGGTCTGGTACCAGCGTGCACTTGACGGCTATGAGAAGGCCCTCGGGAAAGATCACCCCGACACTCTCCGTACCGTCAACAACATGGCCTACACGTATAACAGCCTAGGCGAGTATGGCAAGGCCTTGGTCTGTTTCCAGCGTGCACTTGACGGCAGAGAGAAGGCCCTTGGAAAAGATCACCCTGGCACTCTCACCATCGTCAACAACATGGCAGGCACGTATAACAGCCTAGGCGAATATGGCAAGGCCTTGTTCTGGTACCAGCGCGCACTTTACGGTAGAGAGAAGGCCCTTGGGAAAGATCACCCTGACACTCTCGCCACCGCCAAAAACATGTGCAACACATATACCAAACAAGGCTGCAGGAAACGGTGGTTTGGCGTTAGCCCACTAGCTGTCGGGGTTTCGTGGGGCTTCCGCACGGCGGGTCCTCCTGTTATAGTCTTTCTTTTTTCCATTTTTCTCTGGCGCTGGTATTTGTAGCTATGTAAGTACACCCGAACAGCTATCCCTGTGGCTCATCCCCATCGCTCAGATTATCGCCCCCATCAAGCCATTGCAAATCCCTTCCTGCAAAGTGGAGTGTGGCAAGGAGTTGGGCTGGCGCTAACGCGCACCTGACGACAGACGTGGATACCCGAGCCGGATAAGGAAGACGCCCAGAGCGAGGTGTCAGAGTGAGAGCTCCGTGAGCGGGAGGAGAAGACAGAGGAGAGGAGGCAGGAGTCGGAGGAGCTGGGAATTGGGCTTTCTGCGTGGGAGGTGCAACAGTAGGAGTGGTGGTGGTACGCGGTCTTGAATGAGGAGTTTTTTTTTGTGTAATCATACTCGCATACTCGCATACAGCCTATCTAGACTATGGCGGCGTACATTTTATCCGTTTTTCCCGTCCGCTGTCCGCGCGGTGGGTGGCTCGTTGAAAGCTCCCCTTTCGCCCTCCGCCCAGGCCTGTCCCGAGAGAAATAAGATGCGCACCAAAGAGAATCACAAAGGAAATGACAAAGGGAAGCGTGGCCCATCCCCTACTCCTCGTCCGCCAATGCCATGAAGGAGGGCGTGGGCAGGAACAGCGGTGGTCCCTCCCCATCGCCCAGCTCGTCCTCGGCACTCAGAACTGCTGCCTCCGCCCTCAGCTCTTCCTCCCGGTCCCGGCACTCCCGGAGCTCCCACTCTGACACGTCGCTCCCCGCGTCACCCTCTTCCACAGCCGGCACCAGCCTTCCCACGTCCGTAGAAGAAAGGAAATCCAGCACCGCCTGACCACACCTCTCGTCTGCGAACAGATCCCGAATCTCCCACCAGCTCGTGAATTAGGAGTGTCACGGCGCAGTGCAGGGGGAGTCACAACGGGCCGTCTGTGGACTGATCGAGGTCGGGGTTGGACATTGGACGGATGCCGGTTGTATTTATATTGCCGTAGTCTAGAAAGGCTGCATGCGGGCTTGGTAGTGTTGGCCTACATGATGGCTAATCAGTGGCGGTTCTCATGAACCGTAGCCAGCAGTCGGTAGGGCTAAGGGACGCCACAGGTGCACTATTTATGGATGTCAATTCGGCATTCAATAATGTCAGCAAGATGCAGAGAAGGACAACCTTGGTGGTCATCATACGGACAAGCCATCGGAAGGAAACGGGAACGCAAGGAGTTGCGAGTCTAGATCGCGGAATAGGAGCGGGGTTGTTTCCAGAGGCTCGGCCCAGAAGAACAACACCACGAGTAGGGAATCGCTATATCGTCGCAGACGGCTCGGAGACACGAGGGATCGTGCTACCACTCGCATCCTCGCCATTGACACCCGATTATGGCGATGGACTCTGGGCTTTGCCAGCGCATGAAGCGTGAGCGTATTCCCCACTTCTTACCCGAGACGCTTACAACGACTATGATTCAGTGCATACGCCGAGCCAAGGTGAGGGACGTTGAGCGGCCGAGAAGGACTAGCTGGTATCTACGGTTGAGGGTTCGTTATCTCCGACTCCGGTCGAGTAACGTAATCAACCCCGCACACAACCCGATCGCATCACCCAACCACGGCGAGAGAACTTAGGCACCTGCTCCAGCCACTCTCAGGAGGGTACGTGAAAGCACTACTGTCCGATCCAATCGAGAGATTATCCGTGATACGCTGATGGAGTCTAATGGCAAGGCGAAGAGTTTTCACGACCCCCCGGAGCACGTGACTTCGCCGAGCCGGATACTTATATGACGACCCGCTGCGAGGGGCGGTCGTCAATCAACAATCAGTGGAATCATCAACCACCAGCGGAAGCATCGATCAATCATGAACCAGCGGTCAACCAACGGTTAACGAACGAACGACCTACCGGCCACCAAGACATTGAGTCAACCACCATTCCCCAACGAGCGCGAGCGGTCGAGCGAGCGATGTGAGCGATCAGACGAGTGAGTCGTCGCCGCGGGGCCGTGAATGATCCGCCGCAGCGATACCCGCAAGCCGTCTGGCCGCTGCCGTGCATGCGTCGAACGATCCACCGCGGCGATACTCGCAAGCCGTCTGGCCGCTGCCGGGAATGCGTCGAACTATCCGCCGAATCGGCGATACGCCTAAGCGCTGCGAGCGGGATGACGGTTGATCGGGAGCGGAGACGGAAGGATACGTGAGGAGATCGAGAGTCTAGGTGAGATAAGAGTTACCTGATGGGCAATACGTCATCAGCGCGGCATCAGAACCTCGAAGAGGTTACGAACACCGAGCCGTAACATGAGGGTGACGTGGGGACCGTAATATGAGGGAATCACGCGGCCCGTGACACCATTGTATGGCGTCCCATCGTCAGCACCGACCAGGACGAGTAGCTTCGGGCTTCGCCCCACATCCAGCTGGGACTGGCATGTGAGCGTATTCCTTACCTTATCTTGCCCGTGAGGCAGTTGTCGCGCGCGCCGTTTGGCAGCCGCCGAAGCGATGCGAGCGAGCCGTCTGACAAGCCGCCGGGCCCCCTCGAACCGATGATGCGCCGAAGCGATACACGCAGGCCGCCGGGCATGCGTTGAGCGATCCACCGAATACGATCCGTCGAGCGATCCGTCTCACGAGCCGTCGGGTAAGTTACCGAGTGCGCGAGCCGGCGGGCGATTCCAATATCGAACCGAACCCCTTAAATTATTTCGCTGTGAATCCCTTAATGGTGGGCGATCTCTGAAGGGCGGCCATGTGGGGTTTTGTCCTTGTATAATAGTTGAACGCCGGCGAAGACCGCGCGCACCCCACCTTCGTGACTATCGAGAAACCTGACTCGTTCGATATTACCGTGACTCCGACGTTGACCGGACATCCCAGTCTCACAATCGGCTAGGAGATCCCGGATCTTGAACCGGCCCTTCCCCCTCCCCAGTCTCCTTCTGCACCTCCGCCCACAGCACCTTTTGCTGCATCTTCCACTTGGGGCAATTCTTGAGGATATCGTCTCTCGTCTGAGTCGCGTACTGGCACCACCAGCACTGAGCTGTGGCCCCGTTCTTTGTCCAGTTTAGATACTGCCCGGTCAGACTGTGCCCTGTCTCCACCCGGTAGAACCTAGAGGCTATGTAGCCTCTTGGAACTTCCAGCTACTGGCTGTTATATGTGTTGGCCATGTTGTTGACCACGGTGAGAGTGACGGGGTGATCTTTCCCAAGGGCCTTCTCACAACCGTCAAGTGCGCGCTGGAGCCATTCCAAGGCCTTGCCGTACTCGCCTAGGCTGTTATATGTGTTGGCCATGTTGTTGAGGGTGGCGAGAGTGTCGGGGGCCTTCTCGCAGCCGTCAAGTGCGCGCTGGAACCAGACCAAGGCCCTGCCATACTCGCCTTGACTGTTATATGTGCTGGCCATGTTGTTGACTGTGGCCAGAGTGTCGGGGCGATCTTTCCCAAGGGCCTTCTCTCTGCCGTCAAGTGCACGCTGGTACCAGACCAAGGCCTTGCCATACTCGCCTTGGTTGTCATATGTGCAGGCCATGTTGTTGGCGATGGTGAGAGTGACGGGGTGATCTTTCCCAAGGGCCTTCTCACAGCCGTTAAGTGCGCGCTGGTACCAGATCCAGGCGTTGCCATACTCGCCTTGGCTGTTATACGTGTTGGCCATGTTGTTGACGGTGGCGAGAGTGTCGGGGTGATCTTTCCCAAGGGCCTTCTCTCTGCCGTCAAGTGCACGCTGGTACCAGACCAAGGCCTTGCCATACTCGCCTTGGTTGTCAAATGTGTAGGCCATGTTGTTGACGATGGTGAGAGTGACGGGGTGATCTTTCTCAAGGGCCTTCTCTCTGCCGCCAAGTGCGCGCTGCAACCACACCAAGCCATCACCATAATCCCCGCTCTTTACCATGAATGTTCCGAACTTTTGCAGTAGCCCTATGCCGGATGGGCGGTACTGGTAGCCATCCGCGGTATGGCCCAAAGCGGCGGAAGCATGCGCTGCCAAATGCAGATACTGCATCACAAATGCCATATCCTCCGGAAACGCATTGTATAACAAGCCAAAAATTGTCTCCAGTAGAGCAACCCTCCGTAGTTGGTCTTCTGACTCCATCCGCCTGTGGATGTACAGTCCAACGAGACGGTGGAGGCGAAAATTCGCAGATTTGAGCCGATAGATCAATGAAAACCTGAGAAGCGGCGCCAAAGCCTTGTTGAATTTGACTTCGGTTTCGTCTTTGAGAAATGGTAACCCTCTGAGTAATCCCTTCGCTATGTCGTCGGGGTTGATGTAGCTCATGAACTCCAGTAGCCGTACCGAGTCTGGGTATTTCCGCTGGATGTTGGATAGGGTTATCGTCCAAGTTGTCATCACCGCGCGCGAACCGGGCCTTTTGAGTTCTTGACTAGACGACGGCAGAGGGTCCTCCAAGAGCTCCTGTTGTTTCCGTTCACATTCTTTGAACGTCTTCACGTAGCTCGACACCTCTTCCTCCGTTTCTCGTATATATGCCGCCGCTTGTTCTATCGCCAGCGGCAATTTCTCCAGGTGTTTTAGAAGGTCGAGAGCATCTTCTCAGGAGAGCGGAGCGGCGGTTCTATCGCTGATAGGTAGAAACTTTTCAAGCATGTCCATTCCTTCTGCGTCGGTCATCGAATCGATGGTCACGCAGGCGCCCGGAGCCACGTACGCAACATTTCCGCGAATACTGCCGTCGCGCGTTGTGTATAATATCGCGCCGCGCTGCACCGGAAGATATCGCTCTAGGTACGAGTCGACCTCGTCGAAGTTGTCGATTACCATAATCCAGTTTCCGCTGGCCGAACCGTCTAGCCAGTTCTTGACAACGATCCGCCATCTTTCGTCCCGCACGTTGTCGTCAAGAATCCCAGCTTGTCGTCCTAGGTCGAGATAGCTATTGTTGAAGGCGTCGTGAGAGTCGCCGTACAGCCAGAAGATGTGTTCAGTTGGCTTTGATTTCTTCCGGCGGTAACAGAACTCAATTGCAATCGCCGTTTTCCTACGCGGAATTAGACACTGCAGCATTCATCACTAGAAGCATTTGTTCTTGAACTTTGGACGTACCCAACCCCTCCGAGTCCGTTATTGCTGCCCGCGGTTGCTTCTGGTTGTCACCGTCCAGCAGGGATTCCAGTTGGATGAGTATCTCCTCTCTCCCGACAAAAGCCGGATTTTGCCACGAAGGCACCATCGATATGGGTTCCGTGCCCTGGTTGGAAGCTATGCATGCTGATCAGCATTGCTGTGCGGAAGCTTCGGCGTTAAAACTTCAGGAAAATAAAGCACACCTACCGATCTTTCCCGGTTCAGCATGGTGGTGATTGTTTATTATCGTATCACCTAGATAAGACAATTTTAGTTAGCAAAGTGTCGCCCGTGGCGGCACGAAAAAGATTGGCGAACCGAATACTGTGGTCCCTTCGAAATGCTGTCTCCGAAATTCGATGTGCCTCGAGCGCACATAGGTACGAGAAGCTTCCATGGTGATGGCAATGCCACCATCAGTTGCTGGATTGTAAAGAATCTGCCGAGCGCCGAACCCGCCGTTTGAAGTTAGATCCGCATAGCAGTGAGGCTCGCCGGCGGCACTCTCGCCGATCGTATTTGTTGCGTTGTCGATGTCTCTCATGTTGCGTGTGCGACTGGAGCTTCCGGCAACGGAGAAACCGTGTGCGGCCGGCGGTGTGTTGCTAGGGGGGCTTTGTCGTTCGGTTGCCAGCTGCTTAAATCACGGTTAGCCGTAGTTAGTTGCTGGTTTCCGCGCAGTGATGCTAACCATGACACCTGCTCGACTATCGATGACTTGCTCGTTGCCTAACGAGTCCAGTTGACGGGCCGCCAGCTCACCCGGCGGCCTATCGCATGGCTGGCCTGGCTCACTTAGCCTACCACCTCCGTGAAGATCGTCTACCGTTTCTTGCGCGTTGCCGTGTCGATTTGGTTGCTTGTCTCGTGTCCGATGCTCTGGTGGCTCGTTGCGTAGCTGGTCTGCCTGTCATCTGAGGTTATCCATCGTGAGCAAGCTTAAGGACAATCAATCGTCGAATTCTAACGCAAAATTTTCGTGCAGGTCGTTGTGAGTGCAAATAAATATCTTCCGGCAGGCCCTTAACAGTTATGGTGAGGTCGGTTGATACATAATTGATGATGCGGGGCAAATTTTCTGCGGAGGGTATGTGATTGGGTCGTTCATCCGTGATGATTCTAACCAGTACTACTCGGACACGTTACGATTTGAAGGATTTTAGATTCTACATTAAACCCGTCGCCACCTGGCTGCCATGTCGGTACTGGAGGGCTTAGAGCCTGGTGACGGGCATGGCGGGTACGCTGCTAGGAGTGGAGGACGAGTTGCGTGAGACGTGGGGCACCTTGAGAGGAGCAACGAAAGCATGGCCTCGTAAGGGCCAGGGCGCAACGCTCGTGAGAGTGGTGATTTCGAAGGTGTCCAGTATATTCCTCCGTCGCAATGCCCAAGGTTGGGCTCCTGCACTAATTCTGGATTGACATTGGACCGACGACCTGACTGGCGCACCCGCAAGCGTGCCCACTTTGCAACTGATATGGTGGGTCCACTTGAAAAATTCCCACAGACCCCCGTTCCAGAGGAAGCCACTACACTGGTAGTCAATTGCTTGAGATGGGCGGCGAATGGAAACGCTTATAGTTGAGCACTATCCACGATGGGATTGCAAACGGCAATGATTCCTAATGTTCGCATTACTGGAGCGGGCGTTCTCTATGTTGTCTCTCTTCCGTGGTTCGGTTGAGTCGCTGGTAGATAAACAGGTCACTACACTATCCGTTTGCAGCGTGCGAGGCGTGGTGACGCTGTTGCAGATGCTACTGACTGCCTGGGCCCATGGTCAGCGACTCGGCGGAAGAAATGATCTTTGCTCCAAGGCCCGAAGTGGGTACAGCCGAAAAGATGCCACTTGCGTTGCAGATGACCAGCAGGGTGGAAACGACGGGACGGTACCACGAGGGTTGTGATATTTTGGGGGGTTTTTTTTGTCATAGCTTGTTTCTCTGTTGCGCGCTCTGGTGGTAGTAACTGTAATAACCGTTGAGTACATCAACCCACAGAGATCAAGACCTACCTTCTACTTCACTATGCCCGACTTTGTGCCCCACAACTATCTTCCGAGTTCTGTCGAGCTCTTGAGTTTGGTGTATGACTTCCCCGGTGCAGTCCATCCTGTTTATGCGAGTGACGCCCAGCGGCAGGACTGGCACGATACCGGCGACGACGGAGTTCCACGATCTCCACCTGCGATATCGGGCACCGGGATCTTCCTCTTGCTGGAGGGGGCCATGTCGCGTTCTAGCCGCATTCTCGAGACACTCCACTCGCCAGTCGCTTGTTACCAGCGGCCGCATGGGCAGCAGATAGCAGACACCCAGGATTTCGGCGCCGCGAACGTGCGTGGTGCTGCTAGAAACGAGAGTTTACGGAGTACGGAGGCCCATAACGACCAACCTGTCAAGTTATTTAAATTTGCGTAACCTAAAACACGAAACCCTGCAACTCGACAACCTTGCAACCGTGCCAAAGAAATTTCGCAACACCCACAAACCTTAACTGGACGGAGGTACATTTGCGAGCCACAACCGCCGTACCTCGCTGTGAGTGATGCTCACCACGGTATCAGACATCAACCATCGAGCATCGGGCGGTCCGGTGAGCGGGTTGGCAAGCAGCCCGTTGGCAAGCAGTCGGGCAAGAAGCCGATGATTAGAAGGAACGAGCAAGCCGACGAGCGGAAGTAACGAGTAAGCCGACGGTCAATGCGTTGGGCGAGTGGTCAAACGATCCGATGAACGGGCCAAAAAGAATTCCATCGGGCGAGCCGACAAGCAATCCGTCGGGCAAGCTATCGGGAGAGTAGGTGTAGAATGATTTGGTGTCGCCAGCAGTAAATAAAGGAGAGAGTAAATACAGTCGTCACCGCAGGAAATGTAGAATGATTAAATATTACAGCGATACTGACCGTAAAAGAATAAGGAAATGTAGCAAGTAAATTCTTGGTACAGTGCCGCTGCCTGAGTAAATAAGAGCAAATAAAGTCGTGTCACCGCCAGTACAAGAAACAATATGCAGCGAAGCAATTCACTTCTGTTCTGTCTTGGATCTGAAAAAAATGCTGCACTCAAAAGCGAACATGAACAAAAAGGAAAATGAAGAGTCATTAGTTCTTCGTGACTGCCTAGTCAATTGATTAAATTAACTAGCTAAAAACTTTGAATGACGAGTCAATCACCTCAAATGAGTCATGACTATGCAATACTACTCACCTAGAAAATCGTTGATGGATGGGGATGGTTGGAGCAAATTAGATGATGTAAATATCTCCGGCTCACGAGAATGCACGCGTAGATGACCACTTAAGTATTCAGCGTCAGCGGGTGTTGCATTGTGCCGGACTTGGACCACGAAAAGTAGAATAACATATGTCGACAAATCAAAAATGTCAGAATTCAGCTCAACGCCACAGAGTGGGTAAACCACTATTGTAGAGACCGATTCCGATGCCTAAATCACCTTATTCCAGTATAGTTAAGGCCTTGAAGGTGTTTTCTGGGAAACCGAGTGATGCGTAATGAGCATGCTGCAGCGGCATCCAGTTCTATGTGCAGACGGAAAAATAAATTACTACTTAGCCACCAGAGGTGTATCGACTTCCGCCATCTGCAAATAGTGTTTCCCACTAGAACAGTACACGCTGGGGAAAATTATGGGAGTCATTAGGGGCAGCCATGTGGTTTCTCCATTTTTGTGTGAATTTCCCTACCACTCCGTGGCAGCGACACTGTGTTTATTTTATCCTTCTTGCTCCCTATTTACTCTTACGGCGGCGTTGTATATCCTTGCTCCTTTACTGCCAGTGCCTTGTAATCCAGTAACCCTGTATTTACTGCAGCGACATAACTGTATTGACTATCTTCTTTATTTATTGCCGGCGACACCAAATAATTCTGCACCTGCCCTCTCACTATTAATCAGGCTTTCGCTATTAATTTTATGCCCGCACATCACAACATCAGTAGCAATAGAAAAACTTGTACCTCGTTGATGGTATTCATGCAATGCTTGTCCGTCCGACTGCTTGCCTGACGGATTGCATGTTGACTCACTCGTTGGATCGCTCGTTACTTCCGCTAGAAGGCAGCCCACCCAACGGAATGCCCAACAGATTGCTTGTCGGTTCGCTCATCGGATTGCTTGACGGCTCGCCCGGCGCATTGATCGTCAGCTTACTTGTTAATTCCACTCATCGGCTGCTTGCCCGACGGCTCGCACGATGGATTTCTCGTCGGCAGTTTGCCCGACGGCTCGCCTGACGTGTTGCTGTTGACTCGCTCATCGGATCGCTCGATGGCCGATGGTTGATGTCTGATGCTGTGGAGCGCATCGCTTACGGCGAGGTACAACGGTTGTGGCTCGCAAATATACCTCCCTCCAGTTACAATTTGTGGGGTATTGGCGATGTTGCGAGATTTCTTTGGCAGGGTTGCAAGGTTGTCGAGTTTCCGAGGTTTTCGGGTTGCGGGGTTTCGTGTTTTAGGTTATCTACACAAATTTGAATAACTTGACAGGTTGGTCGATATGGGCCTCCGTAGTTATGGGCCTCCGTACCTAGGTGGTTAGTACCTGAAAACCCACTATCGGCCCAAGATATGGTAAGACGCTAGTTAGTAGATCATGAGATTTTCTTCGTTTGCCCGGCCCGCTGGCCGATCATCCGATCCAGACGAGGCCGGCTCCAAAAAAGTCTGAGCCCGCGAGCCGTGGGCTAGTTAGCGCAGACTGCTTGGCGCAGACCAGTCCAGGCCAAGGCCAAGACTGGCCTGGCCGGTTGAAACCCTGCCGATGCCAAAGCAGCCATTAAGACGCATCGCCTCGGAGGCACGGAGGCATATTGCAACTCTACAGAAGGCCCGTCCAAGCAGCACCATCGAGATCCGGTAGTGTCCCGCTCACAATGGAGTTCCAGGGAATGAGAAAGCCGACGAGTGGGCGAAGCTTGCGGCAAAGAAGCCACGGGTGTGGAGTGGCTGCAGGGAGGAGCCAGACCGATGCCTCTCCCGAGATCCCTTGCACACCTCAAGCGGGAGATCTTCGTGAAGAAGTAGGATGAAGCCCGCCGCTGGGTGGACAGCATGTCCCTCGGCCAAGAAGTATAGGATGCTGCGTTAACAGCGGCAGAACAAGACAAGGCGAGTACAGCAAGGCCTCGGACTGGTACCAGCGCGCACTTGACGGCTGTGAGAAGGCCCTTCGGAAAGATCACCCCAACACTCTTGCCACCGCCAAACACATGTCCAACACATATAAGAGCCAAGACGAGTATGGCGAGGCTTTGGACTGGTACCGCCGCGCACTTGGCGGCTGTGAGAAGGCCCTTGGGAAAGATCACCCAGTCACTCTCACTATCGTCAACAACATGGCCTGCACATATGGCAACTAAGGCGAGTATGGCAAGGCCTTGGTCTGGTTCCAGCGTGCACTTGACGGCAGAGAGAAGGCCCTTGGAAATGATCACCCCGACACTCTTGCCACCGCCAAACACATGTCCAACACATGTATCAAACAAGACTGTAGGAAGCGGTGGTTTGGTGTTAGCCCACTAGCTGTCGGGCTTCCGTTGGTCGTCGGCACGGCGGCTCTTCCTGTTTTAGTCCTTTTTTCCATTTTTCTCTGGTGCTGGTTTTTGTAGCTATTTAAGTACACTTGAACATTCCCTGTGGTTCGTCCCCATCGTTCAGATTATCGCTCCCCTCAAGTCATTGCACATTCCCTCCCCCAAGGTGGAGTATGTCAAGGCCTTGGTCTAGTGCTAACGTCAATTTGATGGCAAACGAGCATACCCGAGCCGGCTGATGAACGCCCTGAGCGGGGTCCGAGTGAGAGCTCCGTGAGCGGTAGGCGAAGACGGAGGAGAGGAGGCAGGAGTCAGAGGAGCTGGGGATTGGGCGTTCTGCGGGAAGGAGCAAGGGCAGGAGGTGGGGGAGGGGAGCGTGGGCTTCAATGGGGAGGGGCAGGGCACCGGGCAGCGGGAGCCACAACTGGCCGCCTGTGGGCTGATCGAGGTCGGTGTGGGACTGTGGATGGATAACGGTTGTATTTATATCACCATAGTCTAGAAGGCTATATGCGAACTTGGTAGGGTTGGCCTACTTGATGGCTAGTTCCGTTGCCGGGAGCGACGGTCGTGCATTGATGCAGTGGAGCTTCTCATGAACCGTACCCAGCAGTCGTGGGAGGCAAAGAAGGTCGCAGGTGCACTACCTATGGACTTCAAGTCGGAATTCAATGTCAGCAAGATGCATCTCGGCAGGCGTATGGCAGCGCTTCAGATGGAGCCAGACCTCATCCAGTGGAGTGGCAGCTTTATGTCGGACCGACAGGTCAAGCTCGTCCTGGACGCACAGCTTGGGCAGGCGAACCGAGTGGGAACTGGAATTCTACAAGGCTCACCAGCCGCCAGCGGTACCAATTGGCCAAGCCGTCTGAGGCGGCTGCGGTATCCATTCACTGGGCAGCAAGCAACGGAGTCGCCTTCGACCACGGGAAGACAGAGGTGGCAATCTTCCACAGGAAGAAGGCGACTCCCACAGCAACGGTGAAGGTTGGCGATAACACCGTCCCATTCAGCAAGGAGGCGACACGGTGGCTGGGCATCTGGTTGGACTCGCAGCTCAGGCTCAAGGACCACCACGCCATCCAGCTGAAGGACGGGAAGAAGGCAATGGCTAGGCTTCTCCAGTTAGCAGGGCAGATGGGACTGTCACCCACCAACTGCAGGAAAGTCGTGACGGCATGCATTCAGTCAGTCGCCGTGTTCGGATCGGAGCTGTGGTGGAAGGGAGATCATGTCCGGGGCACCATCGGCCAGGCAAACCAGCTGCAGCTGTTGGTCAACCAGGAGGCAAGAGCAACAACAGGTTGCTTCCGGACAACCAACATCGGGGCACTGTCGATGGAGTCAGGATTCAGGGCAGCGACAGCGCAGCTGGAAAACAGGCAGCGACGGTTTGGGCTACGGATGCTTAGCCTGCCACAGCGAAATCAGGCGCGTGAGGTGGTGGGCGCGCCAGCGGCAATAGGACGGCGGCTTACAAACGCTCTCGCCTATGCCGAAAGGACGGAGAATACAGTTCTGTAGAGGGGCCAGTGACCCTCGACGCGGAGCTGGTGCAGGACGAGGAGTGGAAACCAAGGTAGAGGCCGAGAAGGGAGTCAGAGGGGGGCCAAGACCTCAATGATGGTCGACCCCCCGTGACACCAGGTGGCTCCCAAAGGTAGGTGGGTCGAATGGACAACAACAGGCACTCACCTCTAATGCACAGTTACTAGTATATACCTTCTATGCTAAATAGCACTGCACTCTATCGTGTACACTAGCCTTTCAGAGGTTTTTTCACTATTTCTGATAGTTAACTCTGAGTGTTTATCCCCACGCCGCACGCAGGGTAGGATGGTGCTGACCGGTAATACTTCCCTGCCCTTTCTGAGCCTTCCGAGCTCTCTACTGTGGCTCTACAACAGGGTGTCAATATCCAGAGAGGTCCGACATAGCTACAGTGGAGTGGTAGGCCACTGTAACTACACGCCGTGAAAAGAATTCATGGTTCACATGGGCGGGGTTACCGGCGTGTTACCCGGCCATCTCGCTTCTATCTGAAGTACGTTACATGTTTACGATAGGTACAAAGTGCATATCAATATCCATATCCGTGTCCGTATCCACATCGGCTCAGCAATCCTGGTACGGCAGGTAGGTGCTCGCCAGGGCTCGGGCAAGCAGAGCGAGAGTGGTGGGTAGCATGGCGTGGCGTGGCCGGCGGGGTATGTAGTAGGGGAATTGAGAAATATTACAACCGTGGTACATAGAGGTACAGGTAACAAGCATCAGTAAAATCAAATACCATGCACAATCACGGAGAGTTAACTCGGGAGTTACTAGGAGACTGCCAGTACTGCATCTAACTACACAGTAAAACGCAAAAATTATCAATTCTGGTATCATGCATGAGCAAATCACAACTGCTACAGGTAACAACACGGAAAGCGAATTCCACGCAAAAAAGAAAAAAAGCCAAACGCCCTCCCTGCGCCGAAAAGAACTAAACATTGTTGCACCAGACCCCAGCCCGGAGGTTCTCGACCGTCTCGTCACGGATCCAGAGTCCGCCGTCACCCTCCTTCCGGGCAGTAACGACGGCGACGCCCATGAGCCTGCTGCGGTTGTTGGCGCTCTTGAGGGCGTGCTCCAGCTCGAGACGCTCGTCGACGCTCTCGCCGCCACTGCCGCTGGCGCCCTCACGGATAAACAGCGCCTTCTCGGTTTTGTCCAGTCCCGCGAACGCTTTGAGTCGTCCGACCCATTCCATCGGAGCCTTGTCGTTCTCGACGTCCTCGAGCGCTTGCAGCGCAGCCTGGAAAGCCGTCGACTGGCTCGCGTGAGCACCCCGGCGATGGACAAAGATGCTCTGGCTGCGCTCGAAGCTAGCGCGGTGCGCTTCCGAGTTCTCAAAGTCGAGGACGACGGTCCAGTGGTCCGGGCTCGTGGTCGTGACTGCTGAGACCGTGCTGAGTTCTGGCAGGATGCACGGCGCCACCCGGTGCAACTCGGCGCCGTCCTTGAGCCTGATCGTGATCGGCACCTGCGTTGGCTCGAAGGTATCGACATCGCGAGGGATGATGCAGCGGTTCTCGACGGCTAGGACCCAGAAATGACGGAAGGCCTGAAGGTGGCTCTTGTTGTCCAGAGGCCCAGTCGGGAACAAGGGGTAAAACGCGCAGAGCATGGCGGCGATTGCGATGTTGGACGTTCCCAAGGTAAAGGTCCCGCTACCAAGTAATAAGACTCCGATCGCCACATGAGCGGCGAGATGCGAACCGTACGGTACGTCGGCTTCGGTGCGACCGTGCAGCCTTCGCAAACGGCGGAAGGTTACAATGTCACCGGTACCGGCCATAACCGTCGCAACAGAGAGGGCAACCAGATCTTGACAATTGCGGGTGGTAGTCCTCGTGAGCTTCTGGTCATGGTTCTGAGCTACAGCTACATCAGCAAGAGCACATACGTGTGAGGAGCGAATGAGGCCGACAAACCTGGAAGAGTACACAATCTGTAAAACTGATCCAAATAGTGGATCAATACATCCCTCACCTCTTCATCACCGCTTCCTGCATATCTCAGTCCGATAGAGAAGCACAAGCCCGCCAGGATATTGTAGAACGCAAGGTCCTCACTATCTAGGTGCCTGATCGACCCCAGCTTCGACCTCTTCCTGTGAAACGGCCTTAGTTGCCGGAATATCCACTCGAATGTTCCTTTGATATTTTTCCACATGATCAGGTGCTTTGCCACAGTGCGGAGCAGGAATAGATCCGGCCGGACGTACTCCAGCAGGTGAGCCGTATCCGGAACATCCAACTTCGAAGCGACCGATTCGTCACCCGTCTTGAGGTAGACCAAACCCAAGGCCATGACAGCACCAGCACACGCTTTGTCGAGAACGTGAACCAAGGACACCTTTTTAGGACCGACGGCCACCGCAAGGAGGCGTTCGACGAGTTGCATGTCGTGAAGACCCCTAAGGTTGGTTCCGCAGCCCAGGTTAATCAAGCCAAGGGCGAATCCGGCGGCAAGACGATAACCCTCGTCACGGAGATGGTCTGTCGGAACGTAGGAATCGTGTATCTCAACATGCTCAATCTCACTCAGCATGACCTCCGTCATCCGTCGATGCTGCGTATTGGCATATAGCAGCCCGATGCCCATTATACCGGCCGTTTGGGTAAGCGGCGTGATGTTCAGGTCCGCACTGCCCGGTGGAAGCAATCGAGTGACATGAACTGAGAGCAACCTAGTAATGGTTGCGTCCATGGTGCCCAAGAAACTAGCGGAGATTCCCAAGAGCAGCCCAATCGAAACCATCGTGTGTTTAGGGGTTAAGTAGTTATATGCGTGCCATTTAGCGATGCACTTCAGATGACCATTCAGTCCCAATCCAAGGAGGAATCCCGCATGGCGATTGGTGAGGTCGGGTGGTTTGTTGAAAACGATCCAAGAGGTATCGATCTCCTTCGCGTCCCGAGAAATACTGACCCCTGCGGCTACCCCCGCATGGAAGAAAGCCCAGCAGACTTTCTCCTCCGTGAAGGCCCCCTTGTCGGCAGAAACCGTGGTGTTTCCCGGCTTGATGATCGAGCTCAAATTGAAACCGGGTATGGGAAACCTCTCGGTAAGCAATGGCACACGAGAAGAGTAATTCATGAGACCCCGTCCCGTTGGTACAGCTAAAGTACGCATGGCAACACGAGCGGAAATCTCCTTGTAATGTTCCAATATGTCTTGCTCTGACCAATGAGGCTCTGGTATGCACTTGGCGTTGGCTGGTTTCGCGGACTGCAGCAACCTGACGGCTTCATGAACCCTTCGGTCCTCCTTGAATAGAAGGTTTGAAACGCTCTGTCGATCTTGCTCCGCCATAGGATCAAAACTACCGGGGGCTTCGGGTTCAATTGCATGCTCACATATGGTGTGGATATCCATGAGGGCCTCGTGAGTGGGTGTGCTCCGCCATTTCGTTCCTGTCCCGCGTCGCTTCCCGGGCTCAATAAGCATCCGAAGGTCTTTTCGGCCAACGAGATCCAACGCTTGCACGCCCCAGGTTGTCGGTGGTTGTTCTTGGCATCGCGCGATGGCTTCCCGAAGTGGGATGCCTATGCCCTCTGGCAACCGCTGCAGACTTGCAGAGTTGAAGTTCAACTCTACCATCTTCTCCACGATGTCTTCAGCGGTAGCCCCCCGAGTTGCAATGGTAGTGTACACAGCCGTGCAACTGTGAGTCATCGGCGTGATCTTTGCGAAAATAGGCTTCTGAGCTGTTGGAGGCGACGGGGCACGAGGCGGCGAGAACGGGTTCCTCGACCGCTGTGATGCTTGGCTGTTTGACGGCAATGAGCCGGATGGGGCAAGGATGTCTTGTAAAACCGTAAACGGAGCAGGAGACTCTCCCTTCAAGCACGCCATGACCCATCCGTAGATATCAGGGGGTTCGAATGGTTGCTCCGGAATTTCGATGACGTTTATCCGTGCTGTTAATCAAAGTCAGTAAACAGTAAAAGCAGGTTGATGGAATAGAGTAACTGACATTCGTCAAAGGCCCATCCCACCATCTCTGTGTCCTCGAGCATATAGCTTCCAGCCCACGACCACCCCAACCAAGTAGCGATCTGCCTGAGGACAGGACACAACCGCCGACCAGCCCCCTCCATCGCAATGTCCAATTTCCACTCCTCCCGCAAAAGGTGAAGTGCGACCAAGGCCACCGCCAAACCAGTTCTGCGGACTTCCGGTAGAGTGTGCGCACCACCGAAGAGCTCGGCATCGGCATCTTCGCCCTTCGATTTTCTGAACTGCCTGGCGTGGTGGATGCAGTCTGTGATGAACTTGTTGGTCAAACGTCCCTCTGAACCGACATTGAGGGTACCTCTCGATTTAGGAGGCGGCTGCTGTTGCTGCTTAAGGGCCCTCGCGTCCTCTTCCTCCACCATCCATCTCCAAGCGGAGCCTCTCAGGTATTCCGGCGCGCTGCCCCACTCACCCTCGTGGCAAGCCAGATCCTCCCAATCACGCTCGGCAATTATCGACGAACTCCTCGCAAAGCCGCTCTTCCTGCGAGGCTGTTGCTTGGGCTCAGGAACAAGAGGGACACCAAGGAGAAATAGAGTAACGACAAATGCTTTCCATTCATCGGCAGGTAGCAGACCTTCAACATCTTTCGAAAGTACCGACACGGGGTTTGACAAAACCTGTAACCATCTCGCAACGGCCATCCACGTCGAAAGGAATCCCTCGCCCACTCGGGCACCCAACGAGCCTCCTAAGATGATCCGCAGGGTTTCCAAGCACGACTTTGTGGCAATTCCACGGGGCGCTAGAGTAATGGAGATCCTGTGACTGACTCCATCGCCGTCGACCACCGTCAGTCTTCCATCAAGATCTGCGAACTCTAGCCGTCGGTAAGTATCCGGTGTTGTGCTGAGTGTCCTTGCCCACTCCTTCTTGCGGCTGCCGCGGCGGCTGCCATCTTCACCCACAATGTTGGGGTTCCAGCGGGCCAAGGGGGACGGGAGTGTTACCTCCATGATACCGCCCCATGGAGAGTACAAAACGAACTTGCCGCCATCCGTGAGGATGACGACTCGCTGCACTCCACCATGCTGCAGCTTGATAACGTCGAGGACATCTTCCCGTTTCTGCATGTCCGTCATCGAAGCAGTGTAGCCCATTGCGGTAGCTGTAAACTTGGTGCTGGATCTCCGAGCGTATCCTTTTAGTCCTGTGGAATGGATATGAATGTTGAAGGTTACCTGCAGCAAGTTTCCTTCGTTTCTATTCATCATGAAAAAGACGACCTTCCTTCCCGGCACCTCCTTTCCTGTAAAGGTACCGGCACTGACAGCAGCCGGATCGTGTAAGATGAAAATACGTGATGAATCGGGGCCAGGTGTAGATTTCTCCTCGAAAAGCTTCCAAGGAAAGCTCTCCAACTTATGCATGACGATTTCTTGCTTGAGACCTTCGCCATCGTAACAACCCAGGTCGTCGCCGATACCCATTGCGCCCAGGGAGACCTCACGGAGGAACTCATCCACAGGTTGGTCGTCCACAATCATGGTATTCTGCGGCGCCGGCGGGGCTCCGAAAGAAGTTCCGATGGAAGTAGAAACATCCGAGAAGCGGTGGCCAGGGTCTTGGTTCACAGACAAGTCTGCACGAGCCATCATTGATGAAACACGACGGGATGACCGTCTTCCACCAACAGTCTCGAAATCTTCACCCAGCACGTTCAAAGATGACACTTCGCTTGTAGCTAGAGATTCCCGTCCAGACTTCCCGGTGGTGCCTAGATTTGTAGTCGATGAAGTTGCAACTGGAGTAGATGCACCAGTACCAGGCCCAAACGAAGAGCGCCTGCGTGCAGTTAGGGTTCCGGAAGTCGACGGAGTCCGACGCTGAGGGTGTACCGGCTTATCCTGAAGAATATATCGCACTTGCCAGATCGTTATCGCATTTCTCTCGTGGTTGTATGTCGCCGCAAATATGACTTCAGGGCCGGAAGAAGAGGCCGACAAATCAGCCGTATCAAATTCGGAGGACGGCGAAATGTAGAGCAGTCGCTCTGTACAAGGCGTGCTGGCTGTGCTCATAACCAGACCGGGCTCGGACAAAGGATCGGTCAGAGTGAACAAGCTGGGCAGGTCCTTGGTCGGGGCTGGTGGCCTCCGCGTAAACGCATTGCCTTTCGCGAACGGGAAGGGTGGAGGAGGTAGATCGTGCTTTCTCTGGAGGATCAGCCCGTGAGGTGCCGGCATAGCGTGCTGTACTTCAAAAGGCAGATGAATGACATGCATTGTGCCCGAGAGAAAATATACGAATGCCTGTGTCTTAAGAAACACCACCAATGCCCTCGCCCGGCCCTGCTCGATGCGGTCGCTATCTGCTTCTCCGACCACAGCCCTGGCCATTCCGACTCCACTGCTTGCCTGGTGCGCCTTCGGGAAATTGCCCAACTGCGTCGCGTAAGATCTAGTTTTTGAGTTCCATGTGCTCAAGCGCCTTTTGGCCCTAAGATCATCACTCCAATCTGGCTTCCGCTTGTTGCGGTCGCCTCTTTCACTCACGTAGCCAGGGGCTTCGGCATCGTCGTCGCTACCAGTATTGGCATTCGCTCTGACCGTGTCCGACGGATCGTCTGACGGGAACCATGTGATTACAGCGTGCAATACCTGTTCCCTCTCGACATCGTACTGAAAAACCCGGCGGATGACGCCTCCCTGCGACCAGACGACCGCTCGCTTCGTGACGAGTAACTCTTCGTGTGGGAGTCCGGCGGTCCAAGTGAAGGTCTCAGGATCCGGTGGATCCCCGAGGATTCCTTCGGTAACGCAGTACTGAAGAGCTGTGGGAGTGTGTAGGCCTAACGAGGTTATACGGGACATGTTGCGCGTTGAGGGCCTTTCCAGTAAGGAACTCAATGGTTAGTGTTCGTTGGCTTGATGAGTCCGATAGAGTGTAGTAAGAACAGGAGAAGATGAACTGTTCGGGTAAAACGTACGTCTGTCGTTCCGTTTCCTGGGTGTTGTCTGATGGCAAGCCGCGAACGGATAGCACACAGAGACAGACAAAAGCATCTGCGCCGTTTAGCGCGCACCATACGCTGGTGGCACGAAAAGATCCCTGTTACCACATCAAAAAAAGAGTTGTAGACTAGCATCACAACAGAACATATAGATACAGTATATATGTATGTATGGCTGGGGGAGACATAGCCGACACATTTCACCCCAGCTTCTCTCATCCACCACATCTAAATTAAAAGGAAGATTGGGCAGCGATAGAGCAGCATTTAGAGTAGGCCTGCCCAATGCTAAAAAAATAGTTGAGGGCTCGATGAGTTAGAATGTGGCGGTCAAGATGCGCAGTTTGGGTGGTATCTGGGTCTGGCCTAGCGTCCACACTAGAGGCGCACAGTATAGAGTAGTAGCCGAGTGTGGCTAAACTTGTTGGGGCAATACGAGTGCTCTTTAATGAATCAAAAATTGAATGACTAAGCGGGATGTGAGGTCCAGTACCAGTAGTTCCCAGTGGACTCGGATTCGCTAAATGTAGAAGCGCTTTGAACTTAGGTTGGCGTGAGCTATGTGATGGGCAAAGCACTTCATCCGCTACATATATATACATTCACCGCTTAGTCGTCGTCATCATTCATCACTCGCTGATTAGTCACTCAAAACCTTCCAATATCTGAATGTCGATCATAGGTGTCCCCAATCATGGACCAGAATAGACGCCATAGTGCTCGCAAAAGAGATCGTTGGTAATAGAGTATCAGAATAAGACAAATATAGTGTAGGCAGGCGCTGCTTCTCACGACGCATCATGTCGGGATATTTGGAGGCATGGAGGCGGGTTGTTGTGCGAAAATGACTTTTTGATGTGGAGAAACAGAAACGGAAGACAGAATGCGCCAGCCTCAAACACGGCCAAAAAACGGGACGGAAGCAAACGGGAACCTCCCACCAAATAACCAAGACGGCGCGCCCGCCAAAATACATAGGGCCGAAGAAGAAGAGCTCCATCACCCTGCTTATAACTGCCTCTTCTTATATCGGATTTGGAGTTGACTGGACAGCGGGGGGACATCAATTTTATTTCGCATTTATAAGCCTGTCCAGACTCCGATGAACGCCAACAAACACCGCCGACCCAGATCCGTCCGCGAGTCTAGCTTGGCACTGGGCAGTGGGGTGGAGCGCGGTACTTATGGTGTTTGGGCCCGTGGCTAACGAGGCTCGAATTCGCGATGTTCGTGGAATTGTGGGGTGATGATGTGAGGCGGGAAGATGCAGAGTGCTTGTTTCTGAGGCCCTCCGGCAAACCGGCGATGGCATTTATCGTTAGATATTGGCGCTACTGAGTTTGCATCGATGATCATCTCGCCACATAGATAGCGTACTCTACCAATAGCAGCAATATATATGCAAAATAGGTGCTGGTGCAGTGGCATTGCTATAATCGAGCGGATAAATCGGTACTGATTTTTCATCCCTTTCTGGTAAACGAATCCATCGAATTCTACCATTCGAGCCTGTTGGGAAAAGTACTTCATCCGTCGATCTGCCTATCACAACTTCCTCCCCAATCCACGCGTACATCGCCTACCCACGATCAAGCATGACAACATACTCCCTCGTGCTCGTCCCAAACCTAATCAGATCCCCCTCTCTACACTCGACGAACCTTCCGCCCTCAACCTCGATATCTCCCAGCATAGTCCCATTCGCGCTCTCCAGATCACAAAGGTACAGCCTCACTTTTGCCTTCTTCTCGCCGAACTCATCGGTTTTGACGACATGCCGAAACTGCAACACCGCATGTTGCTTGGAACAGGATGGATGATCTATCGGCAGATCCGCGATTGCACGGTCCCGACCGATGAGCCAGCAGCTTCGGGCGTTGAGTTCGATCGTGTCCACTATTGCACCATCCTTGAAGATGAAGAGTTTGTACGTGGGAGTAGGTGCTGGCAGGCGCGCGTCGTACGGCTCATGGTATTTCAGCACTGCGCCCGTGGCGGTCGTGTTTGCTGCTGCAGCGAGGAGGCCAGTAGAGGAGAAGTTGGGTCGCTCTTTGTCGCCTGGCGGCTCGGCGCCGGTGGATGATGGATCGTTCAGGTTTCTGGGAGGTGGAAGCGCGTTGGTCGAGCCGGAGGCAAGGCGTGCCGCGGCACCGGAGGGCGTGAGGGGAGGTGGGGAGTAGCCGCGGGAGGCGGGCGCCGGGGTGGGTTTGGCGAGGGAAGAGCGGTCTGAAGAGTTGTGACGGCGGCGACCGGCCTTCTCTTTCGAGCGATCGCTTTCACGGCCTTTGGAAGAGTGGCGGCGACGGTCTCTCGAGCGATCGCGGTGTTCTCGCTTCTTCCTATCCCTACCGTAATCCCTATCCATCCTTTCATTGTGCTCCCTTTCCCGCTCGTTGCCCCTCGAACTATCCCTATCTCTGCTCCTGACCCTCTCTCGCCGTCGTTCACGGTCTCGCGAACGTTCGCGCCGCGGTGATCGCTCGCATCGCGCTGATCGTTCGCATCGCGGTGATCGCTCGTGTCGTGGTGATCGTGATCTTCCCATTGCTTCTGCCGAAGTGGCCTGGAGGTGAAGACGTGGCGTGAAGGTGATGCGGAGTCAAGTTATGTAGTAGCGAATACTTAGCGTGTACATATCTATGGTGGCGAGTAACTACATACGCCAAGGAAAAACTCCAAATATACCCATGCAGATACAGAAACGACTGTACATGGCGAATTATCTGATTTACAGGGGTGGTTTGGCTTTCGGTGCCGCGAGTGCATGTGATATGTATCTATGTACGGGTTAAATAATCCCTGGTGGAAGTCTGTAATCACGAGAGTATGAAATTGGGCACTATTCAATCGTAAAGACAAACATCAATTTTCCCAACCAATCACTCACAACCGGCGACAATCAAAGATAGCAAGCAAAAGATGAAGACAACAATATCAAGCCTAAATCCGAGTCTGAGTAGAGTGTTCTTCCTTCAAAGTAAATCAACGATCGTGACATCAAATCAAAGCAACCCCAATCACCATATCATCTCAAACTAAAAGGGGAATGCCGACAAGCAGAGCGAGAGACAGAATCAACATCGGCATTGCTGCCAGGCTTTTTCGTCCTCCTCGAGAAGCTCAATAGCCTTTTCAAGATCCCCATCGACCAGGTAAGCAAAAACCCTCAAACGATCCATTTCCTTGTACCGACCAAACCCCATCTCCAACAGTGAGCTGACGCAGTTTTCGATTACATCGGCGGCCGCCGTAATCTCCTCACTGTGCTGCTCTGCCCACGGACATGTCTCATGCTCGGGCTGCCCGTACTGCGCCTGCTGTTGTTCGAACGGCACCTGGAGCCCGTGCAAGTGCGTCTCCTTTTCATACTCCGCCTGTTGGAGACGGTCGTCCCAGTGGCGCGCCTGATCTGCAAGCCGTCGCTCCTGATCCTCCATCCGCTGAGCTCTAGCACGCGCCTGATTTTCCAACCTCTCCTCCATCTCGCGCTGTTGCTGTTGCAGCTGGCGCTCTAGTCCCTCCGCCTCTTCCTCCTGCCGCTTCCTTTGCTGATCAAGCATCTGATCATGCTCCTTCATATGCTCCTCCAACGCCTTGTTCGATTTCGCAACCTCGGCATCTAACGCGGCCAACATTTCCCGGGCCCTAACCTCCAAAGGCGAATAGCTGTCCTCGGATGAGGATCTGGCGTGGTTATCGGAGTAGTTCTGGATCGTATGAGAAAGTGCATTTACCGGAGTAGATGGAGGGGGGATTTGAGCGAACGGGTTCCGGGACCGAGGAGTCGGGGATGGGGCAAAAAAGGGCGAGGGAACTTCCGCTTCCAGTGAAGCTTCCTGTGGCGAGGGGATTCTTGGGGGGGTCGCGAACGGATCCTCCTTGGCATCATCGTCTGGCGATAGACCAGGGAGACCGGGAAACGGCTGGGCAGGCGAGATAGACCTCGAAAGGTCGACCGTTTGGAGAGGTTTAGGCGCCGCCGAATTGAAATACCGGGGTCCCCCCATCCGCGCCCATAGAGGGTTACGATACCGGCGGTACTCTGTGCCCTCAGAAGGTTGACCGGCGCAAGTGGGGCGGTGGTAGGTGGTACCGCTGACGCTGTGAAAGCGGGGTGGCGACATATGCGGATGCGAAGGTGGTGCCGGAGGGGGTGGAGGGGGTGGAGGGGGAGGAAATAAAGAAATGCGACTATGGGGCGGAGGGGGTGGTGGAGGAGGGGGAGTATGGCGGGGGAGATTAGACCACGTCAGGGGGGGATGAAAGGGCATGTAATCGAAATCACCAGGTGGGGCTAGCGGAGAGGGAGGCGATGGCGGTGGAGCCGTCGTAACACGAGGGCGATGTGGAGGTGGTGGCGGAGGCAATGGGTGTCCGCGGATGCTAGCACGCTGCGACCTATGGGCCAACAGCGGATATGAAGGGCTATGATGTCTCCTGGAACCATGTCGCCGCCTGTATTCGACGCTGGGCTCATCACGAGAGCGCGCCAAGCGGTTGCGATGCCTCGAGCCATAGCGATTTCGTCGAAGTTCGCGAGCATCCACATCCTCGTCGGAGTGCGAAGAGATGGCAGCTCGTTCCTGTCCGTCGGCGGCTTTCTCATCCACTTCCATCTGATCGTCAGCGGTGGCAGAAGGCGCTCCATTGCTGGCATCGTGCGTGTAGTGTGCGATTTTGTCCATTTGTTGCCAAAATGCAACAGCCTTATTTTCTCCTCCCGGACGGGAAACATTAGCGTCCGACACCATTTGAGGGTTGTGTTCCTTCAAATCCTTGAGCCAATCGGCGCAAGACCGGTAATGTGAAGCCGGTGGTGAGAACTGAGCGGTCGGAGTCGACATCGGCCGAGGGGAGGCCTGATAGAGTTCCCGATCTTCATCACCCACATCCGTAGATGTCTCTGGGTGTTGTGCCTCTCGAGTGCTGGACTGGGATTCACCGACCTCCGAGGTGGCCTCCGTCGAAATCTCTCCCCGCTCTCCCGAAAACCCTCGAATAACTTCGTAGGCACTCCTCTCAACCTCTTCCCTGGCCCTACCGACCTCTCGCAACACTTCCCTTCTCGCATTGCCTGCAGCCTTCCTAGCCTCAACAGCGACTTCGCCGACAACATTGCTGGCGCTCTGACTGGCGACATGACCGATACCGACGGCAAGATTCCTGATCTTCTCTAAGACGATCTCCATCTCGGTGGTATCGACTTCTCGCGTGGCATTGGCCGCCTTTTGAGCCTTCACCGACGCATCCTGAGCGAGCTGCGAAAGCTGCCTCGTAAGCGTATCTATAGCACCGTACACGGCCTGACTCAGTCCAGCAACCGCAGGCTGCGCACGCTGTGGCAGCTCGTGATGCAACCGGTTGATACTCTGGCTGGCCCAGTTCATGTTCTCGACGGCCTGGGCAACCACATCGACAGATGTGGAGGACGAGCTGGATGTTTGGTCTCGCTTTTGTACCGGAATGGCCGTTCTCTCCTTCGTTTGCTCCGGACCGTATAGCTTCTGTAGCTCCTGTTCAAACAGCGTCAAAAACGGCTTCGGCTGCTCACCCTCGTCAGCGGTGAGGTAGCCCCCATCGCCGACATCCACCAACGCGTCCTCTTCCTCTTCCGGTCGGATGGGCTCCTTGCCCTTTCCCTTTGCGTTCCGCTTATCCTTGCGCGCGACAAACTCTTTCCACGCACGGATGCCCTGCGCAGTATTGGGGACCTGCGGCCACGAGCGAAGTGATGTGAGGAGGTCAAACACGACTGGCCGCATGGATTGCAGTTCGTCAATGCGATCATAAAGCTCTACCGCCGATCCGACCTGAAGACGACTCCGATCAGTAATTCTCGCGACAGGTGAGGGGGGCTGTTCAGCCGACAGCGACATACCGTGATGACCTCGCCATCGTCGTCGTCGACGTAGCCTAGAGTTGCGACCGGTTGCTCGACGATAAGGTCATCGTACTCCCGCGGCGAAGAAAGCTGGATATCGCCCAGTTCATCCACGGTGTCGCGGATGTGGAAGACGGGCAGCATGCTGGGTAGTCGGTGGCGTGGAAACGGGAACGGCAAGGCGATGAAGCTACAAGCTCGGCTAGAGCTCGAGCTTAAGTACAGAAATCCGGGAGGCGAGGATGTAGCGGTCGGCGATGAAAGCACCTTAGTAGTGGACAAAGTTCGGACGTGTCTGAAGAGATAGATTGTGATGTCTATCCGGTGGGACGGGATATGAGGGTGGGTGGGTGGGTTGAGTGGGTTGACGTGGGAAGGAAGGGAGGCGAGAGAAGAGGTGGGTGGGAATGGGTAGGAGACTCGCATGAGTTGTTTGTGCACAGGTGACAGTGCTCCCCACCCTGCCCAGTTGCGCCGGCAGTCGCACACCTAGTCTAGAATCCCGAACTGTGGTCAGCACGGGCAGGCGGGGCTGGCTAGCGATCTATCTACCTAATGTATCTATCTATACTCTATGTAAGTACACAGGTGGTTACTCCCGAGATACGAACCGTGTGCTCTGCGTCCCAACAACACGCCACCACCACACGGCCGCCGAAGAACCGCTCGCAGTTAGCTACGTGTAGGTATCCAGCTATCAAGTATGTAGGTACTTCGCTTTCTTGGACACGTGGTATGATGGCATCGCCCTTCGGCTTCATAACACCCCGACGCCGTGGAGCGTGCAAGTGCGAATTCAAACACGCGTACCCACATTACTCACAAAAATATATGTACACCACCGCTGCGGCCAGGAATGCTGATGCGGGTTCACCGCCAGTTGATTAACTAGCGTCAGCGCATTGCGGTGATTGGTCGGTGGATCTTGCGGCAAACCCAGTGACTTGTGGGGGCCTCTGCGACCTTCAGATCACGAACCTTTGTACTCTATACATACCTACGCACCCTCTTTGGCTCATCGGAGTTTGGTCCCAACAAATTGCTGCGTATCGCATAAAGGTCGCAGCTGCGCGTACTACAGCACATCCTCCAAAGCCGCCTCGCTCGTTGGGACAGCTGACAACGACATGTCCTCTCACCAGGACCGCTTGGGACCTAGAGACCCCGTCCGGTGTCCTAGGGGCCCGACGGAGGGTTTTTTTGCTGGAGACGACTAGACGCCCAGGTAGACCTGGTCCCTTTCGTGTCAGGAAGGAATCTCCATTGCTCTCTCTGCCGCCCAAGGCCGGTGTGCTGTGGATAGTGCCGCCAACCTCCATTCCAGCGGATGTCCATGTCCTCGCACAAGGTCTGCCAGCCATGTGTTTGCGGCGAAGGCCGTCTGGTTCCCGTCTAACCGCGTGCGTCTCCTCGTTTGTCGCATCGCAACCGTCGGGTTGGGCATTCTTCTCCCCCCCCCCCCCCACGGAGTGGAATCTTGGGCTTTCGTTTCTCCTTGCCGTGCATCACTCGGCAGCCGTTGCCATTCACAGCTAGTCGTCCCGCTTTCCCCATCCCCTGCGTCGCCCTAGTTAAGGGACGACTGGTAGCTACTTCATCGTAATCACAACGCCAACAGCATCACCATCTCCTCAGCGCCGTCGCGACTCCGGGCTGCCCTCCGCCGACCATCTTCCTAAAGAACGTGGAGCACTGACGGGCTCAGCATAACGCGCAAGGCCCCCTCTCCACCGCGTCCGTCTCCTGGCCTCCTCCGCATCTTCGCTCTCTCGCCAGCACCTCCTCCACCACCAGCACCACCGCCTCGCGACCTTTCCACCACCCCGGAAGGGCACCGGAGCTGGACACGCCTAAGCGTCAGCCGCCTCTCGTTCAAACGCATACGGGAGGAACCGCGGCCGATCGAAATGGTGTCGATGTTGCCGGCACCGCCGGACGATAGCTCTCGAATCGATGATGACCACGAGACTGACACCACCGTTGACCATATGAGTCTTCCCATGGACCAGCAAAGATATCTCATGGAGATCGAGAGTAGCTTCTATGTCGAGTCGGACGCGGCGGGCGCGGTTTCTCGCCAGCGCTCGGGCGATCTTCGGCGAGAACGCTCAGGGGAAATGAAGCGGCAGCGATCGAAGGAGCTTGGCCGTCAGCGCTCCGGCGACAGAGTCAATGGACAACGGCTGGGAGAACCAGTGCTACCTCCGCTGCCGGTGCACCAGGAAGAGAGCGAAGGCGATATCACAGCTCCGGGACACCGGAGCAATGCCACCGCAGCGACAGCTAGGCAAAAACCTCGCGATCGTTCGGACTCGATTGTCGCGATTGTCGGAGACGAAACGTGCTCTCCGACCGAGGAGGAGATCAAGGAACTCGAGACTATCACTAGCTCGCCCACGGCACTGGCGCATGTTAGAAACATTAGCCGCGCTGCGACGGCCAGTGAGAACTTGAATCAGATGTTCCGTGTCCAGGAGGAAGGCGGGGGAGGTTCGGCTAGGGCCATATCTCCAAGGCCATCGGAGATAGGGCTCGCTTTGGAGCGGCAGCCATCTATCGCGTCGGTTGTGTCGGTGGGGTCGTCACATAATGGGGGCAACCGTGAACGAAGACCTTCGTCAGCCGCCACAAACCTTCGTTCGCAATCTGCTCGGCCACTCGCAACTAAGCTCTCAGGCTCGAACATGAATTCTACTTCTTCCTCTCGGTCAGACACCACAGCATCCGCATCACGGCAGCGCAGACCTAAGTTTCTACGTTCAAGGGATCAATCGCAACGATCCAGCATCTCTTCGGTATCGGACATGCAGGGTCAAGACGACGATGGAAGCACAGTCACCGCTGGTGATGGCGATCGCCAGGCTCTTTCACGGCAGACGTCGCTCGGCTCAATAGCCTCCGGTGTTACTGCACTCGGTAGCGGCAGTGTCTACGGCGGCGAACGAGGAAATGCAAACACATCTGCAGCCGACAGGGCTCTCGCCAGGCTGGACGAAGAGGAGCGAAACTCTCGACGAGGATCCGTCGCCGAAGCAGAGGCGAAAGACAAAGACGCCAAGGAATCGGCGGTGGCTGGTGGTGATGATCCAAAGAATCGGCCTGTCACGCCGAAGGAGCGGGCGCCATTGGCACAGCCCACAGATACTGTCATCACCGCTCACGTGAAGAACGTACGAGTCCCACCAACAGTTCAACGAAGGTTCTCCTCTCAACACCTGGGAGCACCTAATTCGCCTTCAAAGAAAGCGGTGGCCGCAGCCGGAACGCCAGCCACTACTGCACGGGCAAGGGAGATGACTCTCAAGGAACAAACAGCCTCCATTGATCGTCTGCAGAAGGAGAATTTCGATCTCAAGATTAAAGTCTACTATCTCAATGAGAAATTGGAGAAGCAGAGCGATGAAGGAGTTAAGGAAGCACTGCAGGAGAACGTCGACATGAAGGTGAAGCTCGCGGAAGGTATGAGGGAGCGCAAGGCTCTCAAGAAACGCATTCGCGAGCTCGAGAAGAAAGTCGAGGAACTCGGCGGTGAGAAGCAGAGAGAGGAGGAGGCGTCTGCTGCAGCCGAGTCCGAGGAAATATGGGAGCTCAGGGAGAGGATCGAGAGATACGAGGTTGAGATTGATGAGTACCGACGGAGGGATATAGAGAAGACTGAGCGCATGCGCGAGTTCCGAAGGCAAACCAACAATGGCCATCAAGCCAATGAGGAAATGCTGGTATGTTCTCAATCCAATTCAAGTACCATTCGCTAATAGCTCCATATAGGAGCAACAACTCCAGCAAATGCGCGACCTTCTGAGCTCTGAGACCGCCCGTCGCGAGGCCGCCGATGCGGAAAACCTCCGACTGCGCGATGAAGTCTACCGTATGCGTGCCCATGACCACCCAACACCATTATCCAGGGCGGCATCGCGCTCCGAGCGTTCCCAGTCTCGCAGCGGCGGAGACAATAACATCGTCACACAGTTGAATCAGTCCCGACGTGAGAATGAAGAGCTCCGTCGTGAAGTTACCGCACAGACTTCAATGCTCACTTCGCGTAATCGCGAGAAGGAGCGTCTCTACGCCGAAATCGAGGATCTCAAAATCTGCATGCGCAATGGCGGGCAGGCTCCAGCCTTCGAGAGCGCTTCTAGGGCGCCTTCCGTATTCTCGGACCGTCAGCTTGACCGTTCAGTGTCCCGATCTGGCGGTGTTGCGAGTGCTGCTGGTACCCATGCTAGTGCGGTTACTGAATCCGAACGAGAGGATTTCGAAAACACCAACGGTGCGCTGCGAGATAGGATCTCCGAGCTTCGACTTAAGAACCAAGACCTCGAACAACAAATCGAAGATGTCTTCCAAGAACTTGAGCAACGGCGCGAAGAGCTCGATGCTACGGTCGACGAACTCGACATGGCACACGCCGAGCTTCAGGAGATGCAGAACGAGCGCAATGAAGCCTTCCAACAGCGTGAAGAGATCGAGCTCGACTTCGAGCAACTCAAAGAGGAAGCAGATGAGGAACTACGACGGCTGGAAGATGAACTTGATCTTCGCGGCAACGAGATTTTACGGTTGGAAGATGATATCCGGATCAAGGAAGAGGACTTCAGTGCTATGCAACGTGAGCTTCGCAATGTTTCCGATGCCGTGGTGCGTTTCGAGGATCAGCAAGAAATCCATCAGGGCGAGATCAGACGATACGAAGAGCGTATTCAAGAACTTGAGCGCACCATTCATGAGAACGAACAGGAGATGAATGTCCTCGAAAATACGCTCCGCGAGAACAACGAGAAGATAGAGCGTCTCACTGTTCAGGGCGAGAGTGCGAAGGGCGAGATTGCCTTCCTGAGGGAAGAGCAAGACGGTGACAAGATTCTCATCGGAGAGCTCCAGAGCAAAATCAAACAGCTGGAGGCCTCGGTGGAAGATGAAAGGGACAAGATTCGCGATGCACGAGCACAAATCGACTCCGAACGGAACCAACGCGAGCAACACGGTGATCTCCGCCAACAGGAATGGGAGCGCCGCCTCAACGAGAAGAGCCAAGAGCTCACAGCGACTAAAGACGAAATCCGCCGCCTCAAGAGCAAAGTCTGCAGCCGTGAGGACGAGGCCAAGACCTGGAGGGAGCGGCTCGAAGATCTCGAGCGAGGCCTCAGAGAGGCACTGGGTGACTTGGGTGGTACTAGGGCCGGGCTTATGCAGGTTGGTCACATCCATGCAAGTATGCCAACATTCGATGCTCACTCAATCGAACAGTCCGTCCTCAACCTTCAACACGACCTCGATGCCACTCTCGAAGATCTCGACCAAGCTCGCAACGAGCTGACGGAGAAGGACCGCAACCTCAAAGACCGCGAGAACCTCCTCGAGTCAATGGCCCTCGAGAGCCGGAAGCTCACCGACCTTCTCGAGAAAGAACGCAGCCAGCGCGGGCGCGACAAGAACGCACTCGAAGTCCTACAGTCCACCACTACCCAGGACTCTCGGCGCATCAGCCAACACCAGCGCCAGACCGAAGTCCTCGAGAAACAGCGCCAAAAGGAAGCGAAGAGCCTCAAGCACCTCGAGGACCAATTCAAGGAGCAAATCGCCGAGCGCAACAGCCTTCTCCTCCAAGTCTGGCAGCGCTTATCCACTGTCTGCGGCGCTGACTGGTCCTCGCGGAACTCTCACGTCATCACACCCACTCCCTCGGGTGTGGACGACGGAAAGATCTCTATGGACGCCGCTATCACCTCGGCGTTCCCCGGCTTCACTCGCAACCTGACAATCGCTCTGAAGACTATCGAAAGCCTCATCGCCGGCTTCAAAACGAAGTGCCGTGGCGTCGAACGCGACCTCTGGAAGGAGTACCAAATGATCGAGAACGCCGTCGAGCAGCGCACAAGACGTATCGAGCGCCTGGAGGGACTCATCCGTAACGGCATGGGAGACGGTTCGGAGAAGATACAGACGGAACTGTCGAAGCTGCGCACGGAGAACCGCAGGCTGAAGGCTGAGATCAGCGCTCTGAAGACGGACAACACCACCAGCTCTGCGACGAACCCTAGTATCGCCATCTCCCCGCCCATGAAGCGCGAGCGTTCGTCGCGCACTCGCACCTCGTCCTCGGAGCATAGAGAAAAGAGCTCCGAAAAGACGTCCGAAAAAGGCTCCCTCAAAGAACCCTCGTCGAGAGAGAGATCTTCCTCCTCGCAAAAAGAGAAACCCTTGGCAGTAGTGCGCACAGCCACCCCGCCCACTTCTGCCTCGACGTCCGCACCCGCCAATCCCGCCGCCGCCACCAGTAGCACCTCGACAGCTGAAGGCGGCAGCAACAGCGGCAGCGGCAGCGGCAGCGGAGGTGGGGGCGAAAAACGCTGGATCCTTCGGCTTCGCGAGCTCGAGAAGCGGCTGAAACAAGAACGGGAAGCACGGCTCCTCGATCGCAGTATGGCGAACAAGAAGATCCAGGAGACGCGCGGGGAGCGGGAAGAGATGCGACGGGAATTGGAGAGGGAAAGGGTCAGAGGGAACAGTGCTATGAGTGGGCGGTCTTCCTAATACTTCTCTCAACTTACTTGGGCGACCGGGGGGGGGTTTTTTTTTGGACTACAGGTGTTGGCGTTTGCAATTGGGGGGGGGGGGGGGGGGGGGGGAGTAAAAAGATAA
>Ga0307508_10000329_pt1 | contig 57297 bp, 47 predicted proteins | sample 9_EM_MG_FD_203089 | JGI IMG/M metagenome (GOLD analysis project Ga0307508, IMG submission 203089) | Populus trichocarpa ectomycorrhiza microbial communities from riparian zone in the Pacific Northwest, United States - 9_EM | ecosystem: Host-associated > Plants > Roots > Unclassified | place... | reverse complement strand
AGGCGCACCGAATATCGCTTTGGGTATGGCGGGGGACAACCCCGATGCGTGGTGTCCGGTAAACAAAAACAACGGGACCGAATGGCTGGAGGTCGGCTTCGCAACACCGGTTCACGCGACTGAAGTGCGCGTGCGCCAAAACAATGCCCCGGGTGCGATTGCCAAAATCGAGGCGATCGATTCCGACGGCACGGTTCACGTCTGGTGGGAAGGAGTGGATCCGTTCGTTGCCCCCGCTGTACGGGAAATTGCCTGGTTCGCCGTGCGCGTGCCGAAGACGTCGTACGTCGTCGCGAAGGTGAAGATCACACTGAATCTCGCCGCGGTGCCAGGTTGGAAGCAGATCGATGCGGTGCAGTTGGTGGGATCGGCGGAGTAGGGGATGCCTGCGAATTGCGCGAATTGGCGCGAAAAGCTCGGATCGCGGATTATATGAACCAGTTTAGACCTCGAATCGCTTCGGCGGGTTCGGTTTTTCCCGTCCATTCATATCTTTAATGGGTAACTCCGAGCCTTTTGTCGGTATGGCGGAGAAAGCCGTTGACCATTGTCGCAGCCTGCCCGAAATCTGCCCTTTTCAATGAGCGAATTCATTTCCCACGAATGCGGCATTGCCTTAGTCCGGTTAAAAAAACCTCTGGCCTACTACCAGGAGAAATACGGCACCGCGCTGTGGGGGTTTCATCAGTTGTTTCTCCTTATGGAGAAGCAACATAACCGCGGGCAGGATGGCGCGGGTGTCGCGTGCGTGAAGTTCGACATCCCAGCGGGCGATCCCTACATGTTTCGCGAGCGAAACGTCGAAACGAACCCGCTCGACAAGATTTTCCAGGCGCTGCTCGCCCGTTACACCACGCTGGTTGGTGAAGGCACGATCCATCCCGAATTTCCCGAGACTGTTAAAAAGAATTTCGATTTCTGCGGTGAACTCTACATGGGACACCTGCGCTATGGTACGTCGGGCGGTTACAACTTGAGCGCCTGTCATCCTTTTTTCCGCCGCAGTTCGTGGCCGACCCGCAACCTGATGCTCGCGGGCAACTTCAACCTTACGAATACCGGCGAGTTGAATGACAGTCTCATCGCGATTGGCCAGCATCCGATTTTCGCCACGGACACGCAGGCGATTCTGGAACGCATTGGCTTCTGTCTCGATGACGAGCATGAACAGATCTACCGCGGCTTGCGCAGCGAAGGTCTGCCGGGTGCTGAGATTTCAAGGCGTATTAACGAGGAGATCGATCCCGGCCGCGTGTTGCGCACGGCGGCGACCAACTGGGACGGCGGTTACTCACTCGTGGGCGTATTGGGCAACGGTGATGCCTTTGTCGCACGCGATCCGTCGGGCATTCGTCCGTGCTACTGGTATGAAAACGACGAAGTAGTGGCGTTTGCCTCCGAGCGAGCGCCGCTGTGCACGGGTTTTGAGGTGGATGCGAGTGAGGTGAAGGAAGTGGAACCTGGTTGTGCGGTCGTGATGAAAAAAGCCGGCACCGTTCGCGTGGATCGCATTCGTGCGGCGCTGCCGAAGACGCAATGTACCTTTGAGCGGATTTATTTTTCCCGCGGCAACGACGCCGACATTTACCGCGAGCGCAAATCCTTGGGGGCGGGACTCACCAAGCAGATTTGGGCATCGGTGAAGGGCGATCTGGCCAACACGGTTTTTAGTTTCATCCCGAACACGGCGGAAGTCGCTTATTTCGGACTGATGAGCGAATTGCGCTTTCGTCGCCGCGCGGAAGTGAAGCAGACGCTGCTCGATGCCGCGAAGGCGGGCACGCTTGATGAAGCGCTCGTCGACCACCTTATTTTGGATAACTGGCCGCGCGGCGAAAAGATCGTCACGAAGGACGTGAAGCTGCGGACTTTCATCAGTCAGGAAAAGTCCCGCAACAATCTCGCTTCGCATGTTTACGACGTCACGTACGGTGTCGTGCAACCGCAGGACAATCTGGTGTGCGTCGATGACTCCATCGTACGCGGCACAACATTGCGTCGTTCGATCCTGCGCATCCTGAAACGGCTGAATCCGAAAAAAATCATCATCGCCTCTACCGCGCCGCAGATTCGTTATCCCGATTGCTACGGCATCGACATGTCGGAGATCGGCAAATTCGTCGCATTTGAGGCTGCGATTACCTTGCTTAAAGAGCGTGGCCAGGCCTCGTTGATCGCTGAGGTCTACAATCTTTGCCGCGATGAACTCATGAATCCCCGCGAGGACCCCGTGAACCACGTGCGCAAAATCTACGAGCCATTCACCGCCGAGGAGATTTCGAAGAAGATCACCGAACTGGTTTCGCCGAAGGCCAACGGCTGGAAGGGTGAAATCGAAATCATCTTCCAATCGATCGAAAACCTGCACAAGGCGCTGCCGAATCATACGGGCGACTGGTACTTCACTGGAAAATATCCGACGCCCGGCGGTTACCGCGTTGTGAACCAGGCCTTCGTGAATTATTTCGAGAAAGCGGAAGGCCGAAGCTATTGAAATGTGACAAGTGGCAAGTGATGAGTGACAAGCCCGTTCTACCGTAAACCATTCACCTCATTTGTGCTGATCCTAATCACCGGCCACTGATCACTCATCACTTTCCCATGTCTCTTTCCTACGAATCCTCCGGTGTCCGATACGACCAGCTCGATGCGTTTAAGCGCGCTTGCCAGAAGGCGGCGCGGGCGACGGCGGGAGAATTGGCCGCGCACAATTACGCCGAACCCGCCACCACACGGGGCGAAAGCGCCTACCTCATCGAAGGCGAGGATCATTTCCTGGCGCATGTCGAAGAAGGGTTGGGCACCAAAAATTTGGTGGCTGACGCCGTGTACGCGCAGACCGGTGAATGTTTCTACGACGCGATCGCAATCGATACCGTCGCGACGATTGTGAACGACCTGGTGACGTGCGGAGCGCGACCAATCTCAGTGGCGATGCACGCGGCAGTCGGGGATTCCGGCTGGTTCTCCGATGCGAAGCGCATGGCGCTGCTCGTCGATGGCTGGGCCGAGGGTTGCCGGCGCGCTGGCGCCGTGTGGGGTGGCGGAGAAACGCCGACGCTGAAGGGCATCGTCAATCCGGATGCGATCGTGTTGGCGGGTTCAGCAATCGGAAAAATTGAACCCAAGTCGCAACGAATCACGGGCGCCGTTGCCGATGGAGACGCGATTATTTTTCTGGCATCGACGGGAGTTCAGACGAACGGTCTCAGCCTTTGCCGTCTGATTGCGGAGAAATTACCGAAAGGATATCAAACTCCGATTGGTCACGGCGATTCCCGGACTTACGGTCAGGCTCTGCTCGCGGCGTCTGCGATCTATGTGGATTTTGTGGTCCAATGTCAGATGGCGGGCATAACACTCAACTACGTGGCGCACGTCACCGGACATGGCTGGCGAAAATTGATGCGGCTCGAGGAGCCGTTCGTTTACGAGATCACGACGCCCAAAGAAATTCCGGCGCTGTTTAAATTCATGATGGAGGCCGGGCCGATTACTGTGCGCGAAGCCTATGCGACGTTTAATATGGGGGTGGGGTTTGCCGCGTTCGTGTCACCGGATGCAGTTGAAGCCACACTTGCGGCAGCGCGCGCCGCTGGTCACCAGGCTTGGGTGGCGGGACGCGTTAAAAAAGAAGGCGAACGCAAAGCGGTTACGATTCCGTCGCTCGGACTGGCTTACGAAGCGGATACGTTACAGGTGCGCTGAGGGGACAAAAGCCGCTCCTATAGGGAAACAATGCGGTCTTGGGGACGCGGGCGCAGATCGGGCAAATATCTCCTACGTCTTGGTGTATTGTTTCAGCCACTCCATCGCTGATTCTTCTTTAGTGAAGACGGCTTCGAGTCTTGCGCCGCGGTTCTGTGCAACTACCTGGCCGATTCGTTTTGGATCGGCCTGTTCCTCCTGAGCGAGCACGGCCAGATGGAATCCCATCAAAAGTTTTCCTGCAAGTTCACCCATTTGATAGCGGTCCATGAATGTGAGAGGCCCCGGGATATTCCGCGTGTCCACTAACACCGCTTTCGGCGATCGGGCTTCAAGTGTCTCTGCAATCGCCCGGATGGTCGCTTCTTTATCGTCGACCATTGCCCTGCCGCCAACGCGCACGATGACGCATCCGGAAAAATCTTCAAAGACGAGATCGGGGCGCGTATTCATGGCTGGTGGATGGAATCCGGACTTTTTTCAATTTTTCGGGGAGGCGTCGACTCATGGTTGCTTTCGTGGAGTTCGTTTTTGCAGCCACGCTTCTGCGGGTTCCCGATCGAAGAAAATTTCCAGTTCCAATCCGCGGTTGCGAGCAACCAGCTTTCCGATGAGTTGCTTGTCGGTTTGAGCTTCGCGCATGAGCACGGCGACCGGAACTTTGGGCAGATGCTCCGCCGCCAGTTCGCCGAGTTGGTAGCGATCCATGAACGTCGACGGTCCCTTCGTGTCGCGGAGATCGATCATGAGTGTAGTCACGGGATTTTTTTGCACAAACTCACCAATGAATTGGGCAAACGCCACGCGCTGGCCGAACTCGGCGTCGCTCGTCGCGCGAACGACAAGACGACCGGACACATATTCAAATTCGAGACCCGTGGGCGAACTCATGGGGTATGGTGATTTAAACAAGCTGGAGGCAAAGTGGCAGCCATCCAATTCCAAAAAGTCCTCAGAAGTCGGTGGGTGGGGCGAAGCCGTCGCCAAATTCTAACCGCATGTAGGAGCCTGTTTACAGGCGATCAGCGTGTCCGAGTACAATCGAATGCCCCGAATCGTTTGTAAACGAGCTCCTGCAGATGAGCAATTGATCGGACAAACAACCGGCGAGTCGTGTTGCGACTCGCCGGCGAAATTTACTTCAACAGGTCAGCCAATTGTTTTTCCAGGGCGGGACCGCGCAGATTCCTGGCGATGATCTTGCCTTCACCGTCGAGCAGGAAAGTAGCGGGGATCGACTGGATGCCATACTGTTCCCCCAGTTTGTTTTTCCATCCGAGTCCGTCGAAATACTGAGCCCAGGTCATGCCGCGTTCCTTGATGAAACCGATGAGCGCATCTTTGCTTTGGTCGAGACTGATTCCCACGATTTCAAACCCTTTGCTGTGAAACTTCTCATAGGCCGCGAGCACGTTGGGCAATTCCTGCACACAAGGTCCGCACCAGGTCGCCCAGAAATCAACGAGCACGATCTTTCCTTTGAAATCGGCGAGTGCGAGTGGCTTGTCGTTGAGATCCTTTTCAGAAAACGGAGGAAATTGTTTGCCCACTGCGAGCCGGCTGGTGGCAGCGGCTTGTTTTTCCAGTGCGTCGACCGCTTGGTCGATGTTCTTCGCAATTTCGGTTTGCGGGAAATCGAGCTTAAGTTGTTTCAGCAGTGCAATGCCTTTTTCTGTATTTTCAAATACCTCGAGATAAAGACGGGCTTTCATGAGTGCGATCATCGCGACTTCGTCCGTCTTTTCGGCGGCATGTTTTGCGAGGATCGAATCAATCGCGGCGATTTCGGTCGCGAGATCGGACTCGGTGTTTTGACCGACTTTCAATTTCGCCGTGATTTTTTCGAATACGGCTTTGAATTCCACCGTCACGGCGCCCTCTGACGCGGGTGCAGGTGCGGCAGCCGGAGCGTCGGCGGCAGTGAGGTGGGGCAGCGAAGTGGCGACGAAAATCGAAGCAATCGCGGCGAAGGTCAGTCGTTTCATGGTGAACATAAAATCGGGATTTAAGTTATCGACGGGTCCAGGAGCCGCGAGACAAACCACCGAATTTTCGTGGTGCCGGCGCTTGAGACGGATTGGGCGCGGCAGGTCGCGGGGGTTGCGCGGAATGAGGCTGCGAGGGTGGGGTCGCAGCTCGTGGCGGCGTGTTTGGGTGGGCCGCGGGACGCGGGGAGTGACCGCGATGTTGGCCTCCGTGCGAGGGACGCTGGGGCGTGAAGCGCTGACCGTGTTGGTTTTGTCCGGGTGCACCATAGCCCTGCTGCATGGCGGGTCGGGGAGGAGGAGCGTTATAGTTGAAACCTTCCAGTTTGAGCTGCGGTACTTTTTGTCCGATGAAACGCTCGATCGCCCGAATGTCGTCGGCTTGATCCGGTGTGGTGAGCGTGAAGGCATCACCGACCGCCATCGCCCGTCCGGTGCGCCCGATGCGATGGACGTAATCCTCGGGATTGGCGGGAATGTCGTAATTGATCACGTGCGAAACCCCCGCGACGTCGATGCCGCGGGCAGCAATATCGGTGGCGACCATCACTTCGTATTTGCCTGACTTAAATCCCTCGAGTGCTTCGACGCGCTGGGATTGCGAACGATTTGCATGCAGAACGGCGACGGAGTGATTGGCGGATTTGAGCTTTCGTGCGATCTTGTCGGCGCCGTGTTTCGTGCGCGAAAAAACGAGACAGCTTTGGAAATCGGTTTTTTCGAGGAGTGCGACGAGCAGCTCGAATTTCAGCGCCGGGCCGACAGGATAAAACGCGTGCGTGACGGATTTGTTCACCGTGCGGGAAACGCCGATCTCGATTCGCGCCGGATTGCGCAGTGCAAAGGAGGCGATCTCGCCGATTTCTGGCGGAATGGTCGCGGAGAAAAACAGCGTCTGACGCTCTTTCGGACAGCGTCCGATGATTTTTTTAACGTCCTTCACGAAACCCATGTCGAGCATGCGATCGACTTCATCGAGGATGAGAATCTGGAGGCCTTCGAGGCGTAATGTGCCTTCGCTAAGAAAATCCATGAGCCGGCCTGGAGTCGCGATCACGATGTCGGTTCCTGCCTGGATTTCACTGCGTTGGCGGCCGTAGCCCACGCCACCGTGAACGACCGTGGCGCGGATATCGGTAAAGCGTCCGAAATCGCGAAATGCAGTTTCAACCTGGGCAGCGAGTTCGCGCGTGGGCTCGAGCACCAGCACGCGTGGTCCGCGAGCCTGGTGAGCGCCAAGACGCGCAAGAACCGGAAGCGCAAACGCTGCGGTTTTACCCGTACCGGTTTGCGCGGAACCGATTAGATCACCTCCGCCGAGGACCACCGGAATGGCGCGTAATTGGATTGGCGTCGGATCGACGTAGCCCATGGCTTTCACACCGTTGACGAGGGCGACTGGCAGCCCGAGCTTTGAAAATGGCATAGAGTGTCATTACCCCGCTTTTCGGGAGACAATGCGAGGTTAATTCTCGGAGCGAAAAACAGCCAACCACCCGGCTTTTTACCGATTACGGCTCGAGCAAATCCGGCAAAAAGGGGAGTGCCACCAAAGGAAGAAGCATCAGTGAGGGGAAATTGAGGGCAATTCTTTCGCTTTGCGCGGATGCGCCAGCAAAACGGACCACAACAAACACAGTCAAAACAAAGGCCAGGGCGAGAGCGCCTGCCGCGATTTTGATTCTAAGTGAGCGGGATGACATGGCGTGGGGGAGACAGTTAAGGTGAAGCGCATGAGACGGCACGTGTCGAGCGCTCATCTTTTATTTGGAATGATTGGGATGAATTCCAACTGCGCGGATACAGATGGTTGTCCCACAATTGGGATTTTGCGCGTCCGAATTCCGGCATCGGTCAACGAGGCGCCGAGTTATATGCTGTGAAACCCCCGTTCCAGGATCGGGTTTCGGCCTTATTTGCGCGCGTGGTAATCCACGCGCGCAAAAACGACGGATGTTATTCAGGCCGGTTTGTCGTGGGATTTTTCCTTCACCAATAGTCCGAGCATGGAATCGAGCAGTCCGGTACCACCGACGTTTCCGGTGACGGAAACATCAGGAACGATCCGCACGTGGTGGTCGCCGACGGTTTGCATGAGTTGCATCATCGTGTAACTCTGAGCGCCGAGCGCTTCGACGCCGGCACGATAGGCTTCTGCTTTCGCACTGCCGGTGGCACGGATCGCGTCGGCTTCGCCGGCAGCGCGGAGCTTGGTTGACTCCGCTTCGCCGCTCGCGGAACGAATGGTCGATTGGGCGTTGAGTTCGGCGATGCGCACACCTTGGTCGGCATCGACCATTTGCTGCTGGATATTTGCCAGCGCGGTGGCCTTGACGAGTTCCTGCCGCTGCCGCTGGGCCGCTTCCTGCGTCTCGTAGGTTTTCCGTTCCTCCTCCGCGATTTTGCGATCGGTTTGGGTTTTCATCAGTTCAGCTGGTGGCGTGATATCGCCAATAAGCGTGTCAATCGCCTGCACGTCGTACGCGGCGAGAGCGGTGCGGATGTGTTCGGATGCCTCGACTTGCCGGTCACTGCGGGCATTAAGGAAATCAAGCACGGTGTGATGCTGCGCGGAGTTGCGGAAATAATTTCCCACAATCGGCTGCAGCGCGTGGTCGACGAGGTTTTGCATCGAACCGATGCGCGAGATCACCTTCGGAGCATCGAGCGCGCCGACATGGATGATCTGGGAGACGTCGAGGTTGAACGCAAAACCATCGCGCGACCGCACCGTGATCGAGTTGAGTTTCGCGTCGTAGTGATGCGCCTCCGTGCGATTCGCCCAGTTCAACACGATGTTCGTCGTCGGCACGAGTTCCACGCGCATAACCCGGGTGTTGACGGGATGTTTGCCGGGATAGAGTGGGGAAACCCACACGCCTTTGTGCCCGACGTGCACGAGATCACCGTGTTTGAACGCGTCACCGCTCACGTCCTCGTGCGCGAGACCGACGAAGGAAATCACCACGCCGACGGAGCCGATCGGAATATTCAGCATCGGGACTTGCTCCACCTGGACGAACCACGGATTGAGATTCCAGGAGCCGGAAAGCAGCACTTGTTCCTGCAAGCCACGCCGGCCGCCACGATCGATAAACGACTGGCCGTTTTGAAAATTATCGTGGCCTTGAATGACGCTGCCGGCGATTTCACCGCCTTCGATCGGGCGTCCGTCGAGCGTGGTCACAATACCCACCATATCGGATTTCACACGCATGATCTCAAGCTGATCAGGCGCTATGCCGTGCGATTGGGAGTTTTTGGTGGTGATCACCTGGAACAGCGCCGGGTTGATCCGGTAGGTGCCCGCGGTCAGCATTCCGAGCTGGCGCCCTTTTTCGCCGCCGTTCACCAGGAACTTTTTGGCGTCCTGGAAATTGTCGCAATCGACGACCTTCCCGAGAATGCGCTCGGCGGAAATCGGCGCGCCACCGGCGGCGACGATCAGGGCGATTTCGCCCTGCGGCACCATGGTAACGTGGGTTTTCTCCACGCTGAACTGCCAGAACCAATACCCGAAGTGCAGCCCTGGAGGCAGCGTGTCGGCCTGATAACCAGCTTCGCCGTCGAGCGCGATGAAGTGACCCGCCGGCAGACTCCGGTTGGAGAATTTTTTGATCACGACGCCGACTTGGTTTTCGCGGATGATCGCGAGACCCAAAAGCAACGGCGCGAACAGCACGGCGCTGAACAACAGTCCGATTCGCTCAGGCCAGTCTTCAGCGAGCAAGAGCGCCGATGCGGCGAAGGCCAGAGCTCCCGCGATGCCGGCGAGACGCGTGGTGGGGTTGCGTTGTTTCAAGGCGAAGCCTTTGAGGACCAAGCTCACGCCGATAAGCAAAAGGTGCACGAGGATGATCGTGACACCGCCAACTGACAGATTCTGGAAGGACATGGTAGTGACTCCAAACTGCCGGGCGGTTCGCATGGTATTCCCATGTGGACGCGCACAGCGACTGCGTTGGGGAGACCGTGGAGACATCCCGCCTGTGCGAGAGCCCTAGTGGATCACCCTTCCCATTGCCGACGAGGTTAGCTGACGGGCTCGGTCCTAGGAAGTGACCTTGGAGACAGTTGCCTGTCTCCGTGCGCCCCGTCCGTTGTGTTCTGCGGCTGCAGAATTACAGCGGAATTTGGGTCCCCCGTGAAAACGCCGAGGAAGCGGCGTCGCCTTAGGCGGTGAAAGAACGATTACGACGCCGAGAATGGGAGCAGTCCTCTGGCGATCAAGTTTTCCAACACCCCAGTCCGCGTAACCTCCTCAAACGGCCGCGGATGGCGCGCATTTTTTACGTGACTGCACTTTAATCTCTCTTTTTCCGCATAGGAAGACACGCTGCCCTTATGGAAAAACGTCCGTTTAGTGAACTCGGCCTCTCGCCGGAAATTTTGAAGGCTGTCGACAAGATGGGTTTCGAGGAAGCATCGCCAATTCAAACCGCGGTGATTCCGCATGCGCTCGGTGGACGTGACGTGGTTGGCCAGTCGGCGACAGGATCCGGCAAGACGGCGGCGTTTGCGATTCCCGCAATCGAAAAAGTCGACGTGCAAATGAAGAAGGCGCAGGTCCTCGTGCTTTGTCCGACACGGGAACTCGCGGTTCAGGTCTCGGAAGAATTTGGCAAGCTGGCGTTCTTCAAGCGCGGGTTGATGGAAGTGCCAATCTATGGCGGACAATCGTACGAGCGGCAATTTCGCGCGCTGGCGGCCGGTGCGCAGGTCGTTATTGGAACGCCCGGTCGCGTGATGGACCACATGGAGCGGGGCACGCTTCTGCTGAATAATCTTAAAGTGATCATCCTCGACGAGGCGGACCGCATGCTCGACATGGGCTTTCGCGACGACATCGAGCATATCCTGAAGTCGGTGCCAAAAGAGCGGCAGTGTTTATTTTTCTCGGCGACGATGCCGCGAATGATCCAGGAGTTGATCAAACGCTATACGAACAATCCTGAATGGGTGCGCATCGAGGCTCACGCGGCCAATGCGCCGCAGGTCGACCAGGTTTATTTTGAAGTGGATCGCCGCTCTAAAATCGAGGTGCTCACGCGGTTGATCGATCTGCACGATTTCCGTTTTGGAATTATTTTTTGCAGCACGAAGATCATGGTCGACGAGCTGGACGAGCATCTGCACGCCCGCGGCTACTCAGTCGATCGTTTGCATGGTGACATCACCCAGGCAACCCGGACGCGCGTGATGGATAAATTCCGGCGCCGAGGATTTGAATTCCTGATCGCGACCGATGTCGCGGCGCGCGGACTTGACGTCGACGACCTGGAGGTGGTTTTCAACTTCGATTTGCCGAATGACGGGGAGGATTACACGCACCGCATTGGGCGTACGGGCCGCGCGGGGAAAAAAGGGCGGGCTTTCACCTTCGTTTCGGGTCGCGAGCTCTATAAATTACAAAGCATGATTCACTACGCGCGACTCAAGATTCGTCGTGAACGTGTGCCGTCGCTCGATGAAGTCGAAGAAGCGAAGGGGAATGTGTTCGTGGAAAAATTGCGTGCAACGCTCGAGGAGAAGAAATTCAAGCCGCACGACCAGATGTTCGACCGGCTGCTTGAGCAAGGTTACACGAGTACGGATATTGCCTCGGCGTTGATCCACATGATGCAGACCCATGCGGCTGAATCTGCGCCGGGTGCTGCTCCCGCACCGAAGAAAGAATTTGCCGCTCCAGCTCCGCGGGTAATGCCGCCGATCAAACCGAAAGAGTTGGGCGTGGTGCATTCCGAGACGCGTCCGCCGTTTCCCGTGCCGGCAGAAAAAACCCGGATTGAAAAAGCGCCGAAGAAATTTGTGCAGGAAAAATCCGGCTATGAGCGGAAGCCACGGACTGGTCGCGATCCGGGTTATACGACCGTTTCCTTCAACGTAGGCCGCGCTCATCTGGTGACGCCGGCGGACCTCGTCGGCAAAATCGCCGGAGTCACGCGCCTTCCCGCAAATATTGTTGGAGCGATCGACATTCACGAAGACCACACGCATGTGGACGTCATCAGCGAGCATGCCGAAGCGGTCACGACGAAGCTCGCAGGCATCCGCGTGAAAAACCAATCGCTGAAAGTCGGCGTGGTTTCGCCGAACGCGTAAGGGCGCCGCGGACCGAAGCGCGAATGGAGATTCCCTGATGATCTCGCGGATTCGAGCGATCAGTCGGATCCGCCTGATCTGATTGATCCGACCGATTTGTCCCGATGCCACGCCGGCAGCAACAGCTCCAATCGAAGCCACTCTCTCCCGAAAATTACGCGGCGGGGGAAGTGGCGGGTTTACTCGGACTCGAACCGCTCGCGGAAGAAGGCGGCTATTTTCGCCGGACGGCGGAATCGGATGTAATCCTGCCCGGCAGCGACCGTCGGGCTTATTCCGTGATTTATTCGTTGCTCACGCCGGACGGGTTTTCTGCGATGCATCGCCTCGCGACCGATGAGATCTGGTGTTTTCATGCAGGTGATGCAGTGGAATCGCTGCGTCTGGGAACGAACGGAAAAGGCGAATGGATTAAGCTGGGATTGGATTTTGCCGCCGGGAACTTGCCGCAAAACATCGTGCCGGCGAAGGTATGGCAGGGAACGCGATTGATCCCAGGCGGACGCTGGGCGCTGATGTCGTGCATCGTGGCGCCGGAGTTTCGTTGGGAGGATTTTGAACTTGGCGATCGGAGGGCACTAACCGACGCCTATCCGGATTTTGCCGATGCGATTGAGGCGCTGACCCGATCACAGCCTCCGTCGGGAAGTCGTTAAAAACAAAAGGGTCGGACAGTCGCAGACTCGTCACAGGGGCGCTGCTTGACAGGGTAATAAGTCACGGATATCTCCAAGGCCCGTTGCCTATGGAAGCCGTGCTTGATCAACCCGTGCTCGTCCTGAACCGTCTCTGGCAGGCGGTGAACATCATTGGCGCTCGACGGGCTTTTGCGTTGCTGGCGCGCGAACATGCTCAGGTTGTTCACCAGACGGAAGATGCTTTTCATACGTACTCGTTGATGGATTGGATCGATTTTTCGGATTACAATCCGCCGGTCGACGCGATGGAAACCGTGCACACGATCAACCGGAGCATTCGTCTGCCCCGCGTGATTCTTCTCACTTTCTTCGACAAACTGCCGTGCAAGGAACTGAAGCTCACACGCAACAACGTCTTCGAGCGGGACAGCGACAAGTGCCAGTATTGCGGCCACACCTTCGAGCGCGAACTGCTTAATCTCGATCATGTGATTCCACGGCACTACGGCGGCAAGACTACTTGGGAAAACATCGTGTGTTCGTGTATCAAGTGCAATTCCCGCAAAGCCAACCGGCTGCCGCACGAGGCCCACATGCGCCTTATCCGCAAGCCATCCAAGCCAAAGTGGAGACCGGTGATCTCCCTGGTGTTGGGCAATCACGGACACGAAAAATGGAAAGACTTCCTCGACGTCGCTTATTGGAATGTCGAACTCGAGGAATAAACCTTCGCGACACCGCGTCGGGAATGCGGTCCATTATACTTCTCGGTCAGCAATGACGGACGCTCTGAATCGGATGTTGTTTCTTGTGCAACTCGGTGGATAAATCATCGGACTATGTTTGCTCACCTTGTTTTGACCATCATCGGTCTTGATCGTCCGGGTCTCGTTCAATTGGTGGCAGGTCGAGTCGCCGATCACGGAGGCAACTGGCTGGAGAGCCGGATGTGTCACCTCGGCGGACAGTTTGCTGGCATCGCGCGCGTGGAAGCGCCGGCGGAACGCGTTGCCGAATTGCGGCAGGCACTGAAACAACTGGAGGATCAGGGACTGCGCGTTTCGGTTGATGCGGGCGAGGGCGCCGTGGTAAAGGCGGGCGGAATGGTAGCCACCATCGAACTGGTGGGCAATGATCGTCCCGGAATCTTGCGCAATGTCACCAGCGTGCTCGCGGCACACGGCGTCAACGTCGAGGAACTCTCTTCGGAGTGCGTGAGTGCACCGATGGGTGGTGGGAATCTATTTCAGGCGCGCGTGCGCGTGCTGGTCCCGGCAACGGTGAAAGTCGAAGCCGTGCGCGCCGATTTGGAAAAAATTGCTGCCGACCTGATGGTCGATCTGACGCTGCGCCCGGAAGCGACTTGAGGCCTCTGCTTGCAAGTCGCCCGCACGCTTTGCGGGATTTGCTGAACGGTTGGTCGACGATTTCTCCGTTCGACAAGCCCGTCGAGGGGCATATCGACGATCGGCGTCGGTACGGAGACCGACGCCCACCTTGTGGCATCGCCGGTCGCGTCACATGAGTGCCTCAGCCCTGCACCAATGGCAGGGTAAGTCGCATCGTGGTGCCACGGGGATTCGTATCGAGCAGGGTGAGTTCGCCGTGATGGTCTTTCATGATGCGCTTGGCGATCGCGAGTCCCAACCCGGTGCCATCGGCCCGGCCGGAAAGGAAGGATTCGAAAATGCGGGGCTGAATTGTCGCGGGAATGCCGCCGCCGGTGTCGGTGATATTCATGTGCACCACGCGGGACCCCGCAGTAGTTTCTTCAGTGCAACCGATGGTGAGATCTCCGCCATGCGGCATCGCGTGAAGGGAGTTTAGCACCAGGTTTAGAATCACCTGCTGAAGCTGACCTTTGTTGGCCTCCACGATCAATGAGCGGGACGGAGGCGGGCTGTGCAGTTGCACGCTCGCTTGGGCGAGTTTGGCTCGCAATAGGACCAGCGTGTCATCGAGCACTTCCGCCAGCGACCAGCGTGAATGAATGGCCGATGGTGTGCGCCCGAACTGCAGCACGCGTGAGACGATGCTCTCGAGCTGTTCGATTTTCTCCGTGATCACCTGCAAATCGCGCTGGCGGGGATCGTGTGCCGAAAAATCGGCACCGAGAGTGCCGTGAAGCAGTTTGATCACGAGCAGAGGATTTCGGATTTCGTGGGCGATTTCCGCGGCGAGCATGCCGAGCGTCGTGAGTGTCTCGTTTTTGCGCAGGGTTTCCTCGGATTGAAAAACACGGGCGTAGAGCCGGGCGTTTTGCAGGGCGACCGCAGCAAAGCTGGCAAGCGCTGCGAGCAATCGTTTTTCATCGTCGTTGAACCGGTGCGGTTGCGCGTGAAAAACCGAGAGCACCCCCGAGGGCAGTCCTTCGCGAAAAAGAGGCGCGGCGAGCGCGGAGGTGAGCGAACGATCGGCGGGAAGATCGGCGGCTTCACTGAAACCCGGCCCATCGATGTGGCGAAATTCCATCGGCTTACCCGAGCGAATCACCGCGGCGAGCAGGGAGTGGTCAGCGGAGACCGTCTGCTGCTGCAACGAAAGTGACGTGGTCGAAATGGCATCCGTTGCTGACCACGCGTGAAGACGCAGCTCACGGCTGGTGCTGTCGTAATCGTGTAACAAACAAAGCTCCGAGCCGAAGAGTGCCCGTCCACTTTGCGTGAGCGTGGTCAGCAAATCCTCGGATGCAAGTTGAGCGACCAACGCGTGACCCAGCTCAACCAGAGTGGTCAGTCGCGCGGAATTGGTGCGAAGACGCTCCAGTTGCCACAAGCGGTGAAGGACGGCACCGGCTTCCGTGGCAAAACGGGCGAGGCGGGCGAGATCGTTCTGCGTGAAAGCTCCGACGCGATCGGCGTCGAGATTGACGACGCCAACATTGTTGCCTTCGACAATGAGCGGGGCGGCCATCTCGCACTGCACTCCCTGGCGGGCGGCGATGTAGCGGGACTCGGCGTTGACGTCGGATACCAGCAACGGCTTTCCGTGAAGCGCGACCCAACCCGTTACGCCTTGACCGGGGCGCAATGCAAAATCTCCAACGTCGGGCGGCAGGCCTTGTTGGATGCAGATTTCCAGCCGTCCGTTGTCCGGATTGATAAGTGACAGTGAACCGCTATCCGCCGGGAAAGCGGACATGATAATGGCGAGCACTTCGTTCTGCGCCGCCGTCGCAACTGAACGCGTGGCCAGGGAAGCGATCTGATATAGGACCCCGATATCGTTGGTCTCAACGGCAGTGCTCATCGGCGGTCAGCTGAGCAGGAATGGGGTCGATTGAGGAGCGCAAAAAAGGAATCGCTGGCATCGGATGCGATTTGGAGGCGAAGCGGGGTCATGACGCCGTTCGTCGATATGTCCCTCGACGGCCACCTTGCTGAGACCTTAAACCGTCGCCGCAACGGCCGCGGGTGTGATGATCGCCTTCAGCGCATCGCGCAGACTGTGAAGTCGTGCCAGATCGACTTCCTCGTCGGGCTTATTCGGTTCGATGTAGAACGTATCGATCGCGATGCTGCGTTCGGTGTTGATGCGCGCGAATGTCGTATCGAAGCCGTGATCGGAAATGGTTTTGACCAGCTGATAAAGCAGGCCGATCTGGTCGTGCGCCTGCACTTCGACGATGATTCGTTTCAACGAAAGTTCGTTGTAGACCTCGACGGTTGGCGGGAACGAAGCCGGCAATTCCGAGTTCTGCGTCGTATAGCGGGAGCTCGCGAGCTTCCTGGCCTGCTGGGTGATTTCCGGCATCAGATCCTTGTTGCCGATCAACGCTTCTTCAACGGTGCGCCGGAAAGTTTCCATCGCCGCCTGGTTTTGCACGAGTCCGCGTCCGGGCTCGACGACATGAAAGGTATCGATCGCGATGTGATCGGTGCGGGTGGTAATCCTTGCCGATAGAATGCTGAGTCCGGCTACGCTGAAGGCGCCCGCAAGTTTGTAGAAGAGTCCGGCGCGATCCCACGTCACCACATGAACGGTGGTGTAGCTGCGGTTCAGGTCGTCTTTCCACTCGATCGCCGGGCGGAGCGATCCCAGTGAGTCCGCCGCGGAAATGGAGTGCAGCAGGCGATTCACCATTTGGATGTGCAGCGTGATTTCGCTCGATTCCGTTTGAACAAAATAACGCTCCGGGAGGAGATTGAAATGCGCGCTGATTTCGTCCGAGCTTATGCCGGGAATCGTTTGGCTGATGAGTTTCTGACGGGTCATTTCCTTAAGCTCGCGAAGACGGGTTTCGACTTTATCGCCTAATGTCAGGCGTTCGAGGGTCGTGGCGAAGAGATGGGTGTGAAGAGTGTCTTTGTACCCGTTCCACAAGTCTGCGGAAGTGCCGCGGGAGTCGCAGTACGTGTGAACGTACAGATAACGAAGTTGGTCGGGGTCGCCAACCAATTCCGAAAATGCGACTGCAGTTTGAGGGTCATCAAGGTCATGTTTCTGCCAGAACCGTGCCATCAATAGATGATTTTTGATGATAAAATTCACGACTACGCGCAAATCGGGCGGAACCTGAAGCCGTTCAAGGACAGGGGCTGCGAGTGTGACGCCGGTGTCTGCGTGACCCTGAATTCCAATACCTTTGCCGATGTCGTGGAGCAACAAAATCAAATACAGCAGAGTCGGATTTGCTGTCTTATGGAGTTCATCGCGGTAACGCGCAGTAACGGGTTCGGCGGCGATGAAAATAGTATCTAGCTCGCGAATCGCACTCAGCGTGTGGATATCCGCAGTGTACCGGTGATAATACTCGTGCTGCACCAGACAGGTCAGCGGCTTGAACTCCGGCAGAAACGCGCCCAACACGCCCAGCTCGTGCATCAACGCCAGCGGCGGGTGAACTTTGCCTGCCTCTTCCAGCATCGTGCGGAAGCTCAAGTTCGCATCGGCCGATTCAATCACCTTCTTGCTGATCAGGCGGACGGAGGCCCGGATCAGCGCGGCCAAATCGACATCGGGCGTGCAGTCAAGTTGTTGACAGTGGCGGAAAACCCGGATCAACCGCACCGGGTCCTGCCGGAAAATATCGCCGCTTTGCGCGGCGAGCTGACGGCCGCGCAGAATAAAACCATCGAAGGTTTTCGTGCGCTCGGAACGGCGCGCGAGCAGCATGTTCTTGAGCGAACCAACAATGCCCGGGCCGGAAGTGATCGTCAGCGCCAGCCGCTGTTCGATGATTTTTGAGATCCGATAGATCGCCTGCGCGTGGCGATAGTAGTCGTGCATCAGGGCCTCGACCAGCTCGAGCAATGTTTTCTGAGTATAACCCAGATTGGAGGCGAGCTTGGGTTGCGTTTCCAAGTTGAGCACATCGGTGGGATGTTTGCTCATGTAGTGGAGTTCATTTCTTACCCGCAGCAGGAACAGATAGGCGCGTTGGAATTCACGGAGCTCGGTGGGCTGGAGATAGTGCTGCTCCGCCAGCTCGTCCATGCGCGAGATTCCCAGGCGAACCTTTGCCATCCACAAGGTGTTTTGGTAGTCGCGCAGTCCGCCGACGCCGTTTTTGATGTCCGGTTCCTGCATGAAAACCGTATCGCCATGTTGCACGCGACGGGACCCCTGATCGCTCAGGCGGGCGGCGATATAGCCCTTGGGATTATCCTGCAGGTAATGTTTACGGTAGGCTGCGGCGAAATTTTCGTACAATGACTCCGTGCCGGCGATAAGCCGCGATTCGAGGAGGGAAGTCTTGGTGCGAATGTCGCGTCCCGCTTCGGAAAAAACTTCATTCAGCGTTCGCGTGGAATGGCCGATTTTCAGACGCAGGTCCCACAACGGATACAGAATCTCGTTGGAAAGATACTCCTGAAAAGGCGTGAGCGTTCCTTTTGCTCCGGCGTCCGGATAAAGGAACATTACGTCGACGTCGCTCAAGGGGCTGAGTTCGGCGCGACCATAGCCGCCGAGTGCGATCAAACACACGGGCGTCGGTGGTTCGCCATTTTTTTGCCGCCAGGAATCCAAGGCGCAGGTGAACAGCTGTTGCAGCAGATGATCGATCTTCGCGGCTTGGGCTTGCGCCACTTTAAGCCCGGTATCGCCTGCTTTATGGCGTTGTCTGATGCGTTCGCTTTCGGTCGCCAGAAAGGCCTTGCAGGCGGTCAGCCGCTGCGCCGGCGTACTCTCGGCCGTGAAGTCGGGATGATTACGCGCAGAGGTTGGGGCTCGACCGGTCATTTGAAGACCAAGCTGAACAGCGCAACTCGCTAGGGGAAAGCTGGAAATGTCCAATCTCGGTTCCGCTACGCCAAATAAATAATCTGGTTGACGAGCAAAACGGGAGTTGAATACTCCGCCTCTCTTCTGCGGGAGTAGCTCAGTTGGTAGAGCACCACCTTGCCAAGGTGGACGTCGAGAGTTCGAGTCTCTTCTCCCGCTCCAATTTCAAAAACCGCTGTTCCCCAGCGGTTTTTTTGTTATCTCACATCGCGTGAAAGCCTCCGAATTCTTTGCCCTCCCTGCGTCGCTGGCGCCCTTCGCCTCCTTTTTTTCTGCCGAAATCGCGCCGTGGGAATGGTTAAAGAAGATTGGTGCGGCGCTGGAGGCAGCTGACTTGGCTCCGAGTGACATAAAGGTTCCGCCGGGCGTGTATATCGAAGGTCGGGTATGGATTCACCCGTCGGTTAAACTCCCTCCATTCGCCACGATCGTTGGACCAGCGTGGATCGGGGCAAAAACCGACATTCGTCCCGGCGCCTATATCCGCGGTAATGTTATTGCCGGTGAGAAATGCGTGCTCGGGAATTCGAGCGAATTCAAAAACTGCCTGTTGATGGACAACGCGCAGGCACCTCATTTCAACTATGTGGGCGATTCCATTCTCGGAAACGGCGCCCATCTCGGGGCCGGCGTAATTTGTTCGAACCTCCGGCTTGACCAGGGGCAAATCGTCGTGCGTCTCCCGGAGACTACCGTCGAGACGGGGTTGCGTAAATTCGGCGCGATCCTTGGCGACAAAGCCGAGGTCGGCTGCAACTCGGTGCTTAACCCAGGGACGCTGCTTGGACCGCGGGCGCTCATCGCGCCTTGCACGGCATTCAGCGGTTATCTTGCCGCCAACACCATAGCGAGGTCGCGCCAGACTATTACGACCGTGGCGCGGCGGGATTAAAAACGATCTCGTCAACGTGCTGTTTCTTGTTCTCTCCTGTTCGTTCCACTCATAGCGAACGCCAACGACCCAACTCATGCCCCGCATCCTCACTGGCATCACGCCCTCTGGCACCCTTCATATCGGAAATTATTTCGGCGCGATGCGTCCGGCCATCGAACTGCAGGCGGGAGGCGATGCGTTTTACTTTATCGCGGACTACCATTCGATGACGACGCTAACCGACGCCAAAGAGCGTCTGGCGTATACACGTGGCATCGCGCTCGACTGGCTTGCATGCGGACTCGATCCGGCGAAGGCGGTTTTCTGGAGGCAGAGCGATGTGCCCGAAGTCTGCGAACTCACCTGGATGATTGGCTCGCTTACGCCGATGGGCCTTCTGGAACGGGCGACTAGCTACAAAGACAAAATCGCCAAGGGCATCGCGCCGAACTTTGGCCTCTTTGCTTATCCGGCGTTGATGGCTGCGGATATTTTGCTCTACGACACCAATGTGGTGCCTGTGGGCAAGGATCAGAAGCAGCACCTCGAAATGACGCGCGACATCGCGATCAAATTTAACCAGACGTACGGCGAAAATACTTTCGTCGTGCCCGAGGAACGCATCAGTGAAGCAGTCGCGGTCATTCCCGGACTCGACGGCCAGAAAATGTCGAAGAGCTACGGTAACACGATCGAGATTTTCGGAGAGGAAAAAGCGCTCCGGAAAAAAATCATGGGGATCGTAATGGATTCGCGTACGCCCGCTGAGCCAAAGCCCGACGCGGAAAAGAATCTCGCCGTGCAATTGCTCAAGCTTTTCGCACCAGCAGAGGTGGCGCTGGATTTCGAAAATCGTCTGCGCGCTGGTGGCCTCGGATACGGCGACCTGAAGAAGGCGTTGTTCGAGCATTACTGGAATTTCTTCGCCCCATATCGCGTGAAACGCGCGGAACTCGTGGCGAATCCGGATTACGTCGACCAGGTGCTGCGCGATGGCGCCGATCGTGCTCGTGCGGTTGCGAGCAAAGTGATGACCCGGGCGCGCAAGGCGTGCGGGTTGCGGTGAGGAGCGGGCTCTTGAGAATCGGTCGGATCGGTCCGAGCGGTCGGATCCGTCCGATTTTCTCCTCCTAAATCACCGCGTACCGCGGTTCAGGTATCGCGGCGATGTGGCTCATGATTCGCTGGGCCGCAGTTTCGTAGCGGGCTTTGCCGGCGCTGGGATCATCGTAGCCACTTGCCGGAATCGGCCGGCCGTAAACGATCGTCACCGGTGAACCAAACCGCGGAAACTTCGCGCCTTTGCCGAACGCGGCGAATGATCCGTATACGCGACAAGGCACCACCGGCACGCCCGTCTTGCACGCCATCAGGCCTACGCCCGCCTTCGCTTTTTGCAGTTGGCCATCTTCGGATCGCGTACCTTCAGGAAAGAGTACGATCGCTCGGTTTTCCTTGAGGGCTTGCAGCACCCGCTTGATCGCGCCGATGTCTCCGCTGTCCCGCTCGACCGGAATCGTTTCAACGTTGTTCAGCCACCAGCTCGAAACGCGGCTGTTCCACAAACTTTTCCGCGCGAAGAAACGCATCTGCCGAAAAACCTGGCTGCCGACCAAGGGAGGATCGAGATGACTGGCGTGATTCGATGCGATGAGAAACGGCCCGTCTGTTGGGAAGTTTTCCGTCCCGACTACTTCACCGCGAAACCACATCTGGTAAACGGTCCAGGACAAATAGTGAAAGAAGCCGTAGAACGGCGTCATCTTCAGGTGATCGGGAGTGAGAGGCATGCAGAGGATTGGCCACGAAAAATCACGAGAAGGCACAAAAAGAAGAGTCGCCAGTACTCCGCCCTTTTTGTGATTTTTCGTGACTTTTTGTGGCCATAATTAGTTCAGTTTGGGTCCGATCAGTTCGGCCATTTTGTCGACGACTTGCTCCAGTGTGAGAAAAGTCGAATCGATCGCGATCGCGCCTTGGGCACTTTGGTTCAGGCGATGGCTGTCGATCGTGTCGCGCTGGGTGATGGCGTCCTGCCGGCCTTCGGCGGCGCGGCGTTTGGCGCGTTCGACGGGATCGGCAAAAAGGAAAAAGCGAAAATCCGCATCGGGAAATATTTTGGAGCCGATGTCGCGCCCTTCCATCACCAGACCGCGAAAACCGTACTGGCGTCCGACTTCCACCTGCCCGCGTTGATAGTCGATCAACACTTCGCGCAATTTCGGGATTGCCGCGAAATGGGCGACATTTTCGTTCACGCGCTGGTCACGAATCTCTTCACCGGCCGGATGCCCGCCGATGAGCATTTGCGCGGACCGACCGGCGAGACGGGTCGAGAACTTCAGTTTCGACAATTCGGTTTCAACCGCGGGCTGGTCGGAGTGCTTGATGCCACGCTGCAATAGTTCCGCCGTCAGATGCCGATAAAACGAACCGGTGTCGACGTGCAGCAGATTAAAACGTTCAGCGAGGGCGCGCGACGTGGACGATTTTCCCGAAGCGGCGCCGCCGTCGATCGCGATGATGGTGAAAGGAGAGTCCGCCATGGATTAAACGTGTGATTCAGCGCGGAGCTGGTCGAGTACGTCAAAGAAATTGGGAAACGTTTTCGAACAGCACGCGGGGTCTTTGATCGTGAGCCATGGCTGTCCGTTGCGATGGAGATCGTGACAGCCAAGAATGCCGAAGCTCATCGCGAAGCGGTGATCGTGATAGGTTTCAATTTCAACGCCGCTCACCAAGGGGTGTGAGTGAATCTCCAATGAGTCCTCGGTTTCGATTACGTGCTGGCCGAGCTTCGTTAATTCACGTGCCATGCCGGCGACGCGGTCGGTCTCTTGTTTGCGGGTGTGCGCAATTCCGGAAATTTTGGTCGGACCGTCGAGCAGCGGAGCGATCGCTGCGAGAGTGAGGAATGTGTCGGAAAATTCGCGGAAATTTTGATCAACACCTTTGTGCTCTTCCGTTTCGACTGGCCAAACTTTCAGGCCGCCTGCGGCAGCTTCCCAGCGCAGACCGACATGGCCGAGCACATCGCGAAATTTCATATCACCCTGCAAATTCCCATTGTAGTTTGGCAGCGCGAGATTGCCGCCGGTCACGAGAGGGAGCGCGAGGAAATAGCTGCCGGCTGATGCGTCGCCCTCAATGTCGTACTCCGCCGGGCCATTCGAAAACTGCCGCACCATGCGCTCGGTCATTTCAACGAAGGGTTTTGAGCCGGCCGCGCTCTTGAGCTTCACCGTGAGTGGCGCGCGGGCGTGTGGCGCGACCATCAGCAAGGCCGACAGCATCTGGCTGCTTTCCGAGGCATCGAGTTCAACCGTGCCACCCGGCAGGCCTGCGGTGCGCAGCGTGAACGGAAAACTGCGCGAGCTGGCCTTCGCTCCCTGGCTTTCGAGTGCTTCAAGCAGTGCTCCGATGGGCCTGCGCCGCATCGCTTCGTCACCATCGAAATGATAAACGCCGTCAGGACGTAGGCAGACAAACGCCGTCAGGAATCGTGCTGCCGTGCCGGCGTTGCCGATATCAAGCGTTGCTTCACGCGCGGGAATTTCACCGCCGCGGCCCTCGATCTCAATTGTCAGATTTGGCTCGTTGGCCTCGACCGAAAACCCCAGCCGTTGAAGTGCCGCGATCATGATGCGGCTGTCGCGGCTGAAGAGTGCGCCGCGCAGCGTGGTGCGACCTCTGCCCAACGCTGCCAGGATCAGTGCGCGATTCGTGATGCTTTTGGAGCCGGGCAGGGTGACGCGGCCGCGCACCGGCCGGGTGAAGGGCGCGATGGGAAGTTTATCGGGCAAAGGGTTCACGGAATGGGACGGAATTGATCGCGGTAGGCTTTGCCGCGTTCCATGATCGCTTGCACTTCGAACCAATCGCGATTCGCGAGGGCGCGTTCCATTCCGTGCAGTTCTTCCTGATACACGCGGAGGGCCCGCAGGATCTCGTCGCGATTTTGTTCGAGAATGGTTTTCCAGAGTTTGGGATCGCTGCCCGCGATGCGCGTCGTATCACGCAATCCGCCGCCACTGAAATTACGCCAGCGTTGGTCTTTTTTTGCCAGGCTCGCACACAGCGTGGATGCGATCACTTGTGGGAGGTGGCTGATATTGGCGACAATTTCGTCATGCGTATCCGGATCCACGGTGGCCACGTCGGCTTCAAGCGCCGCCCAAAATGTGGCGACGCGATCGGCTGCCTTGACGTCGGTTGCTGGGAGCGGGGTGACAAAAACGGTACGGCGAACAAACAGGTCGGCCCGGCCGTGTTCCCAACCGGTTTTTTCCGAGCCGGCCATGGGATGCGAGCCGACGAAGTGCGCACGCGATCCCAATTCCTTGTCACCCTGCCGGCAAATCTCGCCCTTTACGCTGCCCACGTCGGTAACGATTGCACCTGCTGCAAGCGCCGGCCCGATCTGGGCGATCAGTGGCCCGATCTGATCAACCGGCGAGCAGATGACCACCAGTTCGGCGCCGTGCACAGCCTCAATGGGAGTAACGGCTACCTCGTCGCACCACGGCTGGCCTTTGATTTGCAGCCGTGTTTCGGGTCGTCGGGCCCAGAGAGTGATGCGTTTGGCGACCCCATAATGCCGCGCCGCCCGGGCGACAGAAGCACCGAGCAAGCCGGGGGCAAGAATGGCAATATGGTCAAACACGGTTGAAGCGAAAAGAGGCAGTATCGGATTGTCGAGCCCTCGCGGCGTCACTTGCCACCAAGTTTCATTATCCGGGCAAATTCCGCCGGTTTCAAAGGCATTACAGAAAGCCGGCCCTGGCGAACGAGGCCAATTTCCTGGAGGGATTTCTCGGCCTTGATCTGCGCCAGCGTTACCGGTGTCGGCAATGGCTTGAGTGGAGTCAGCTCGACCGCGACCCAGCCTTCTTCGTCGGCGGTCGTGTCAGGAAACGCGGTTTTGCTGACACGGGCAACGCCCACGACGCTTTTTTCTTCGACGCTGTGATAAAAGAGAACTTCGTCGCCGACTTGCATGGCCTTGAGATGGAGGCGGGCGGCGTAGTTGCGGACGCCGGTCCATGCGGTGCGTTTGTCGCGAACGAGGTCGTTCCACGAGTAAGCTTCGGGTTCGGATTTAACCAGCCAGTATTGCGTTGTCATAAAGGGGAGTGCTTGGTCGGATGCGGTATGAGCGAGTTAGATCCTGAGTTAGAGAAAAAAGCCAACCGGGCACAAATGATTCTTTATGGAGTCATGATTCTCTTCCTGATTCTGCCGTTTGTCTTGCTGTGGCTGAAGAATCGGGGAGTATTTGGATGAGCGGACACCCCAAGAATGAATAAAACCCTTCTGTCCATTCGCATTTTCTTTATCGCGATGTGCGCGATCGCCAGCTGGCTGGTATGTTATTCGATTGTCGAGTGGGATCAAAAGCAGGGACTCGCGATCGCGATCGGAGTGATGATCGGTGTTTTGGTCGTGCTGGTGGACGTGATGTTGAAGGGGTTTTCGCTGCGCGGATTGACCGCGCTGACTTTTGGTCTGGGCGTGGGTGCGCTGATTGCGTGGCTGATTTCGACCTCGCCATTGTTCGGCCGCGGCGATCCGCAGACCCTCTATCTCGCGCAGCTCGCGCTGTTCGTTATCTGCACCTATCTCGGCACCGTTATCGCCATGCGCGGCAAGGACGAGTTTAACCTCGTGATCCCGTATGTGCGTTTCGTGCCGCACGAGGTCGATGTGCCGCTCATCGTGATCGACACGAGCGCGTTGATCGACGGACGCATCGCGAGAATTTGCGAAACGCAGTTTCTCGGGGCCGGCCTGATCATTCCCAGTTTTGTGCTAAACGAATTGCAGACGATTGCTGATTCGCCTGACGCGCTAAAACAAGCGCGTGGCCGGCGGGGTTTGCAGGCTTTGAACGAGCTGCGTGCGATCAAGCGGATTGATATCCGAATCCACCAAAGTGACGTGGCGCGACGACAGGATATCGAGGCGAAGCTGGTGTTTCTCGCGCAATCGATGCGCGCCAAGCTGCTCACGACGGACACAAATCTCGCGAAGATGGCGCAATTCCAAGGCGTGACCTGGCTTAACTTGCACGCGTTGGAGAATGCGTTGCGGCTCGAATTGGCGATCGGAGAAAGCGTCGCGATCGATCTGGTTAAAACCGGAAAAGACGAAGGCCAGGCACTTGGCTATTTGGCCGATGGTTCGATGGTCGTCGTGAACAATGCGCGCGCCTTGATTGGGAAACGGGTGACCGCAGAGATCATCGGCGTGCTGCCGAGTGGCGGCGGCAAAATCATCTTCGCAAACCTGCTGGGTGAAGCGACGGTCAGTTGATGGTCGGAGGGGCGCGGACTATGTCTTGCGTCATCAGATGCAGAGGGAGCGGCGGGGCCGCATAAATGTATTTACGGGAATTTTTACTTGCCGTACTAACTGTACTAGTTCACATAGTACGGTGTGCTTCCGTTCTCCATCGAACTCAAACCCGGTCTGCCGATCACGGAGCAGGTGATTTTCGCAGTGAAAAAGGCGGTGGTCGCGGGACAGTTAAAGCCGGGCCAATCTTTTCCTTCGGTACGGGTCGTGAGTCAGGAGTTGAAGATCAATCCCAACACCGCGCACAAAATTGTGGCGGCGCTCGTAGCGGAAGGAGTGCTAATCACGACCCCCGCCGTAGGAAGCGTGGTTGCTGAACGCGCCGCGGGTGACCGGACGGAACGTGCCGAATTGCTGGGTGCCGATCTCGAGCGAGTGGTGGTGGAGGCCAAGAAACTCGGCTTGACGCTGGAGGAGGTTCAAACCGGCCTGTCGGCCCATTGGAAAAAACTCAGTCGGAAATGATTTCGCCATGAACATCATCGAAACCAATCAACTGTCGCGACGCTATTGGCGGACCGAAGCCTTGCGTGAACTGAACCTGGCTGTGCCGACCGGAAGCATTTTCGCCCTACTCGGGGCCAATGGGGCAGGCAAGACCACGGCGATCAAGGTGCTCATGAACCTCCTCCCACCATCTGCTGGCACCGCGCGTGTGTTCGGCGTGGATTCGCGGCGACTGGGTGAGCGCGAGCGGGCTCAGATTGGCTACGTCTCGGAAAACCAGAAACTGCCATTGTGGATGACCGTCCGCCAGCTCCTCGATTATTGCCGGCCATTTTATCCGACTTGGGATCTGGCTTTGGAAAACAAACTGCTCGCGCAGTTCGACCTGCCCGCTGATCGCAAGCTCAAGCATCTCTCTCGCGGCATGTTGATGAAGGCAGCGCTCCTCTCTTCATTGGCCTACCGGCCGAAGTTGCTCGTGCTCGATGAACCATTTAGCGGGCTCGATCCGCTGGCGCGCGACGATTTCGTGCGCGGCGTCCTGGAGGCGTCGGATCTTGGCGAATGGACCGTACTCGTGTCTTCGCACGACATCGAAGAAGTGGAGCGACTGGCGGACCACGTTGCGCTGCTCGAGGCTGGCAGACTCCGCTTCAGTGAAACCACTGACACGCTGCTCGGCCGTTTTCGGCGCATGGAGGTGGTGATGGATGGAATGGTGCAATCTACCTCGACGCCGGTTGACTGGTTGGAGTTGGAGCAGAAAGGATGTTTGGTGCGATTCATCGCGACGCGTTATGAACGTGAAAACATGGAGCGCCGGTGTCGCGAGCGATTTCCCGAAGGCGCCGTGACGGCACACCCGATGACGCTGCGCGAAATCTTTGTGACGCTGGCCCGCGAAACCCGCAATCAACCTAAAGGAGCCACTGCATGAATCTCACCTGGCATATCGTCAAAAAGGATCTGCGCGCACTAAGGTGGCCGCTGTTGGGATGGACGCTGGTAATCATCGCCAAGCTCGGCGTCGGCGTCGCTATGCTCACGGCCGTCGGCACGTTGAACGCGGACTGGTTTGCGAACTGGTTTGCCCGGATGGATACCTTCTCGAAATTGCTGGCCGGACTGGAATACATGAGCGTCGTGCTCGTGGCCGCGGTTGTCCACGAGGACCTGCTGGTGGGCACGACTGCGTTTTGGATGACGCGCCCAATCGCCGGAGCCCGGCTGTTGCGCGCAAAAATTCTGACGGCCGTTTTAGCTTTCCTGGTTCTTCCGGTGCTCGTCACGTTGCCGTGGTGGTTGGGTTGCGGCTACGGATTACGCGAGATCGCCTGGGCAGCGCTGGAGACGGTCCTTATTCAAACCCTGTGCGTGCTCCTCGGCCTGGTGTGCTCGGTGGTGACGGATGGGCTCGCCCGATTCCTAATGTGGGCGGTGGTGCTAATTTTTGCCGTCCCCAGCATCGCGAGCGTCATCGGCGTTCATCTCTCAACGCTGGAGGTAAAACCCACGACGGAGTTGCTGCTGAGTCGCGTCTGGGTGGCGATCGCGATCGCGGTGTTGGCCATTCTTCTGGTTACCGTGCATCAGTTCCTGACGCGTCGGACCTGGCGATCCATCGGGGCAATTTGCTCTGCCATCGGTTTGATGGTGGTCACCGGACTTTGGTGGCCATGGGATTTGCGGTTACTCGCCAGGCGAGATGCATATGTCGCGGCGATCATGGAAGAGGCCACGGTCTCGGGGGAATTAGCGGAACCGGCGGGATTTAAATTTGCCGTCGAAGCACCCCGTTTGACTGCGAGACCGGGTGCTCCCCTGGAGCGACTGAACAATGTACAAATTAATTTTCGCGTGTCTGGCGTGCCGGATACCCGGGTGCTGTTGCCGCAGCGCGGTCGCTACACGTTACATTGGGCTGATGGTACAACCGACTTTGGTTATGGCTGGATTCATAGCCATCGAGATCCGCTCCGGTACGGCTCACAGTTGATGTTAGGCTCGCACCCGCGCGCGACTGAAAGAGACGATCAGCAGAGTTTTACTTACAACATGACCTTGCCTGCGGCGACGCTGTCCCGGGCGCACGCTGAGAAGCCGTCCATCACGGTGAGGTCAGATTTCCGGCTGCTGAAGTTTGAATCTGCCACGAAGTTCCCGCTTCAGCCCGGCGCGCGGATCTTGACGGAGTCAAAGGGGGAACGAGTCGCGCGCGTCGAAAGCATGGATGGGCAGATTTTGGTGACCTATATCAAGAGCCGTCCCGATCTCGTGGTGGGAGATAAATTAATTCATCCGTTCCCGCAGGTTGCCACGCCGTATTCCTTCTTTGGCCTGGTCAATCAGGCCGCCGGCGAATTTGACTTGGGGCGCACTCAATTAGAGCACGAGTCACGGATCGCCACGGTGGAGATTTCACTACAGATGGTCGCCTACGGGAACAAGTCGACGAGTCGGAAGAGCGCACTCGTGGAACCTTGGCTTCGAGATGCGGAAATCAGCCGGCAAACCTTCATCGAGGACGTGCAATTTTCCCGCGAGCTGGGAGCGCTCCAGTTCCCGACCGAAACGGCTAATCCTTAGCCTGGATAATCACATTCAGATACACAATTGCATGATCTCTCGCCCGCGCAGGGCTACTTCACTGGGCAGGATGACGCGCACGAACAGGTCGAAAATAGTCCTTAGCCCGGCGACGTCTTTGAATGGAAAGAGTGGCCTGGCTCTCCTCAGATGATGCGTTCGTAAGAAGCTGAATTTATCGTGTGCCGCCCAGCCAAGTTCGCAGGTCAGACTCTGATGCGATCTCCTGATAAAATTGGTAGTCGGTCGCAAGGAGCGCGGAATAGGATGCCTCGGCGAAGCGGCGGCAGTGTAGAAGGACCTTGGCGTGGTGGCCCGGCGCGCGAACGAGGCGGCCGAGGGCTTGGTTCACTTTTTGAAGACCGGGAATTTGGTAGGTGCGACGAAAGGCGGTTTCGCGACCACTGCCAGCGAACGCGTTCGCTCGGGCTTTTTGCACCGCGTTAACTTCCGGGAGCGCGGGTCCGACGGCAATCGCGTGGGTGACGCGTCCGCCGAGCAAATCGATTCCTTCCGCGAAACTGCTGCCGAGGACGAGGAACAATGCGTCTGACAGGACGAGGTTTTCTTCGATCCAGGCGGCTTGAGCAGTGAGATCGGAAAGTCGCGGCTGGAGGGTGACTCGCGTGATCGATCCGCTTTGCTCCAGGGCGCGTTGCACGGCGTCGGCGTAGGCGTAAGAAGGAAAAAATACTGCGATCGCGCAGTGCGGCTGGCCGTTTTTCTTCGAGGCTCGATCGGCGGCTTCATGCACGGTGTCGATGCTCGCCGCGGTCGCCCCGTAATAGTTGGCGCGTTGTTTATAGGTCGTGTCAACCCGGAGATCGACCGCGACATCATAGGCTCCTGCGCGCCACGGGGTAAGTGCAGTGAGGGTGGTGTAGGCCGCCGCTTTGGCGCGGGCGGTGGGTTTTTCCGTGGCGGTCTTCGCATCGGTCGCAGCAACGGATAAAGTCAAACCACAGGTGGTCGCAAATTCCGCGTAAGGTTGCAATGTCGCTGACATCAACACCGAGCCCCCGAATTCGTCCAGCGTTTCAGCAATGGCGGCGGCGGCATCCACGCAGGTAAACTCCAGTTCGCCTTCACGGGCGACCCACAACAATTTGATGAGTTTGGTATCACCGAGGAAATTATGCAGTGCGGCGAATTGCCACAGGGACTCGGAATGAATCGGACCAAGTGCAACGTAGTCCAACGGCGACGTACTGACGAGACTGGCCAGCTTGGCGACGAGCTCATGGATTTCGTCTTCGATGTTGGGGTCGAGAGATTCGGTGGGACGCAACGCGGCGATCAGCGCCGTCCAATCTTCGAGCAATCGCACCAAAGGCATGGGAGCTTGAAGATGATCCAGTTCGGCTAGAAGCGAACGGGCGGCGTTGCTGGTGGCGCGATGAGAGTAGGCGCCGGCCACGCGCGACGGGAGATTGTGGGCTTCGTCGACGATCAGAAGCGTGTCGGCCGCATCAAATCCTGGCTGCTCGAAAAATAGTCCGCGGTTGTCCGGGGCAAAGACGTAATTGAAATCTCCGATCCAGACATCGTTAAATGCGAGGGACGTGCGGGTGATTTCGTAAGGACAGATGAGCGCTTCGCGCCCCGCCATGCGCAACGTTTCCAAATCGTGTGGTTGCGCGTCATCGAGATAAAATTTCGCAAGCCCGCTCTGTGGCCATCGTTCCGCGCAACCGGCGAGATAGGAGCAGCCGTCGCGGACGCAATGAAACGTGTGGTTGACGCAGTGCTCTGACTTGTTTCTCACCTGCCAGAAAGCCAGAGGGGTGGAAGTGTTGTCATCGGTCGACTGGCCAACATTTGCCGACGTCATTTGGCGGAGCGTATTGACCACTTGGATTTGTCCGGTGGATTTTCCGGTGAGCCAGATGATTCGAGAAAAGCGAGCGGCGCGAAGTTGGGTGAGTGCGAACTCCAGCAGGCAACCCGTCTTCCCATAGCCCGTGGGAGCTTCGAAAAGCACGATGGGCGCGGCGGCGAGGGCGGCGCTGAGTTCGCTCTGAATGTTCTCTTGTCCCGGTCGCAGCTCGGCGAAAGGAGAATGGAACTGAAGTGTGCGTCGTCGTTCGGTAGCTCGCGCCCGCAGGTTGAGGAATTCCACCAGTGCGTCGAGCTGATGAAAGACGATCGCTTCGTCGAACGGGGTGAGAACGACGGTTTGAGCCAGACCGGAACCCGCCTCGACAAAGACAAGTTCCGCGCGCAACGGCCCACGACCCACGGTGGCAAGTGGGGGCGTGGCGTTCGTGCGCAGGAGCACGGCGTAAGTGCCCAGCTGGCGGAAGTACTCCGGATAAATCGCGCGAAGTTCCGCTTCGTCGACGGGAAGCGGACGCATCACACTTTTGATTTCCCGCAACGTGTCGCCGATTAATTGATCAATGCGGCCGTTGAGTTCAAACGTCCAACCGCGGTGCACCAGACGACCCTCGATCGCCACCTCAAATTGCACGTCGGACCGAAGCGCGCCGTCGACGGTGAATTCTTTTTCGGTGCGTGAACGAAGTTCATTATGCCAGTGTTGTCCCAGCTGAGCGCGCCAAATACCCTGGCCGCCACCACCCGATTCCTGAGGGCCGAGCGCAAAGGCGGAAAACTCGCCGACGCCCAAGCTGACGGTTTTGGATTCAAAGGAAAACTGCATGAACGAAGTTACGTATGGATTCGCTTTGACCGAAATGACAAGCGGGGACTGCCGCGCGAGGCGGGAACCGGCGCGTATTAGCTTCAGTGTAAGCGGATTTCAGTCTCAGCCTGAACCCAAGTCTCAAGTTGCGTGGTGATCCTTGTGACCGCTGCGGCCGTCGCAGTTTGGACGGCAAGAGGTTGGTTCAAGAGCCCGGCAGTTATTTCCCGATCATCTTCGGGAAGTGCAGGCCACCATTGTTGTTTCACGGGATAGCCTTCGTCGCGGAGAAAACAATAGAGTGCTTTGAGCCACGTAATATCCGGCCGCCCGCCCGTCGCGAGCGCCGTGAGGGTCGAACGCAAGAGGGAGACGATCGAATCGCGTGACTCGTCTGGCACGGAGTTTCTCACAATGAGCATCGCGAACGCTGAAGCGGCGCGTAGCGCGTCGTAGGAACGTCCAATGCCTTCGTAGCGCTGGATGAAGCGATGCTCTTTAATAAACCAAGTACGTCCTTGATTGGAGGATTCGAGCCAGAGTTCGGCCTCGTCGAACAGATCGATCGCCGCGGAGCCCGACTTGCCCTGACTGAGTCGGCGCAGGCAGTGAAGAAGTCCCTCCGTGCCGGAAAATGCCGTGAGCTGTTCGAAGGCATCCGATCCCGACGGCTGCTTTGCCAGAACGAACGCAGTTGTCTGGAGCTGTTGTCCAGGCATGAGTTTGCGCGTTAGGTCCGCGTTGACGCGGAAGGATTTTCCAAGGCGGCTTTTGCAATTGCGGCGTCGGACCAGTGGGGAAGTACCGCTCCGCACGAAATGACGATCTTCATCCCGTCGCCGACAGAAAGTGCCAGGTCGATGATTTCGGATGCCGGCAGGTACATGAAAAATCCATTGACGGGGCTGGGGCAGGTGGGGACGAACACCGCCCAGCGTTCCTCGGTGAAGTGGGTATGCGGTTCGCCTTTTCCCATATTGGTGACGAAGCCAATCGTATAAGCACCAGGACGGGGAAATTGCACGAGGACTACCTTGCTGAATTGGGTGCGATCCTTGGCGCCAAACGTTTCGATGAATTGCTTCACGCTATTATAGAAGCCGCCGATGCCGGGGATGCTTTGGATGAAACGCTCCGCCATCGCGCCGACGAATTGGCCCAGGAATAAGCGGGAGACGTAGCCGAGCAACGTGACCAGAACCAGCACGATGGCGGTGGTGAGAACGTCCCAGACGATTGCTGGCAATTGGCTCAGCGCATCTGGCAAATACGGTGCAAACAAAGGGGTGATTGACCCACCAACCAAGCTGATGACCACGCGAAACGCCCACACCGTGACAACCAGGGGCGCGACCAGAAGCAGTCCGGTCAAAAACGCGTTGCGCAGGGAAGTGAAGCGGGATTCGGCCATGTCGCCGCAAATAACCACAGATACTGGCGGTTGAACACTGATTTTTTGGGTATGCCCGGAGATGGCGGCGCCTGCCCGGGCTGGATTTCAGCGGAGCTGAAACGAGGGAATGGCGCCGTGGCCGCGCAATAATGCCATCGCTCTTTTCTCGGCAGCCCGCATCCGGCGTTTTTTCGCCGGTTGCAAGTCATCATAACCAGCGAGATGCAACCAGCCGTGAATGACATACAGGGTAAGTTCAGCGGAAAATTTCCTTTGCGCGTCGTGGCTGGCGCGGCCCTTTGGAGTAATTCCGACATAACGTGCCGCGGTATCGGCTGAAACGCAGATTTCTCCCGCTTGTCCGATCAACGGATCGCCCTCGAAGGTGATCACGTCGGTCACGGTGGGATCATTCATGAAGTCTCCATGGACCTGTGCGAGTCCTTCGTCGGTCAGAAATGCGAGAGAGAGTTCTCCGGCCGGGCATCCGCCGATAAATTTAGCGGAGTGTTTGTCGAGGATCGCGATGGCTTTCTCGATTTCACGCTTTGCCACGCGAAGCTTGGGATGCGCCTGATGAATATCGACCTGTCGACGCGGCTTAGGCATGAGTGCCGGGCGGAGTGTCGCCAGACTGCGCCCGCTCGTAGGCGTCGATGATCTTTTGTACCAACGGATGCCGCACGACGTCGGTGGCGGTGAAGTGATGAAATTCGATGCCTGCTATGTTCCGCAGGATGCGCGGGGCCAGGACTAGTCCGGATTGTTTGGCGCGCGGCAGATCGATTTGAGTGATGTCACCGGTGACGATCATCCGTGATTCGTCGCCCAGCCGGGTGAGAAACATCATCATTTGTTCCGGAGAAGTGTTCTGCGCTTCGTCCAAAATAATGTAGGCATTGGCGAGGGTGCGTCCACGCATATAAGCGAGCGGGGCGATTTCGATTACGCCCTTTTCAGAAAGCGTGGCGACATCCGTGGCATCCAGCATATCGTGCAATGCATCATAAAGCGGACGTAGATAAGGGAGGATTTTTTCGCGAAGATCACCGGGCAGGAAACCGAGTGATTCCCCCGCCTCGACGGCGGGACGGGTCAGAATAATGCGTTGGACCTGACCTTTGAGCAGGGCGGAAATCGCCGATGCCATTGCCAGGTAGGTTTTGCCTGTGCCGGCGGGCCCGATGCCAAAAACAACCGGGTTTTTCTGAATCGCCTGGAGATAAATCTTTTGTCCGATGGTTTTGGGAACGATGCTTTTGCGATTCGTTGCAATAATCAGCGGCTCGTTGAAAAGAGTCCGCAGGCTTTCACCGTTGTCCTTCGTGTAGTTGTCGAGCAGCCGCAAAAAATCCGGCGTGCGCAGCGACAATCCTTGCGTGCGTCCCGTATTGAGGAGGGTGAAAAATTCCTCGGCACGGGCCATTGCTTCCGCGGGACCGTCAATTTTCAGCCATTCGTCGCGCGTGACGAGACGTACGCCCAACGCTCGTTCCACCCGGATGAGGTTTTCTTCGCTTCCGCAAAACAGCTGGCTGAGATGACGGGCGTTGGGGTAATGAAGCGTTTTGGATTCTGGCACTTGAAGAAAAGTTACGCGCGCGATGCCGCGCGGGGTTTCGCTGAAGGAAAAGTGTCAGCGACGGAGCGCAGCCGCTGATACATCGCGTTGAGGGATTGTGGAAGGACGCGCGTCTCGCCGATGACCGGCATGAAATTGGTATCGCCGTTCCAGCGTGGTACAATGTGTGCGTGGAGATGAGAAATGCTCCCGCCCGATGCCGTGCCAAGATTGAATCCCAAATTGAACGCGTCTGGTTTTAAAGCAGCGCGCAGAATCTCCTTTCCCGTGATGATTTCGTCCATCAGATCCGCTCGTTCGTCCGCAGTCAGATCGGTGAGATCGGGAACATCGCGGAAAGGCACGGCCAGGAGATGACCGGCGTTGTAAGGAAAGCGATTGAGGACGAGATAAGAAAGAGCGCTTCGGTGGATGATCAACGCGGCAGTGTCGTCACCCAACGCCGGCAGGGTGCTAAATGGATTTTCGCCGGATTTTTCACGGGGCGATTCGATGTATTCCATCCGCCAATAGGCGTGCAAGTGATTCATGATTCAATCGAACGGTTGGTCGGAACGACGGTGATGTCAAAACACGGATTACGTGGCCGCAAAATCAGGCGACCGGACACAAAAAAGGCGCGGTGAGGAACCGCGCCGAAATTTCGTGATGAGAGAACCTACTTATGACTGAACCTCGGGAACCAGTGGGGTCATCGAGCGTGTCATTGGAGGAGCGATTTCACGCGTGTGGGGAATGGCCGTTTGCTGGCAGGTGGGACACATTCCGAAAAATCCGACGACGTGAGTCACTTCAGTGTAACCGCGATCTTGCAGCATGCGTTCCATTCCTTCGACGGAGAAGTAGTCCACTTTTTCCGTCTTACCGCATGACTTGCACGAAATATGGTAGTGTTGCTGATTGCCGAGGGTGAGCTCGTACAAGCAGGTGCCGTTGTGCAAATAGCTCCGGCGAACCATGTGAAGATTTTCAAACGCCGAAAGGCAGCGATAAACCGTCACAAGATCACAGACGTTGGCGCCGATGTCCTGGTGAATGCGCTCGATGCTTACGGGGCCGTCATGCTGCATCAGCGATTCGATGATCGCGATGCGCGGACGGGTGATCCGCATCTGTGCATTACGAATTCGAGACCGCGCTTCATCCAAAGGTGAAACCGCTGGCTTCGGCTGGGTAATTATGCCCAGTGGGTGATTTGACTGTGTGGCAGCGATCATTTTGTAATCATTGTGCAGTAAAATCCGCAGAATGCGAGCCGAACTTTTACGAAAAAATTAACACTGCCAAGGCTAAGGTTTGGCTCGTACAAACCGCTGTTAAATGAACGCTCCGCCAGTGTTGCGAGGAGCTACCTTGTGTGCTAGGTATTTTCCCCGAATCGAATGCAAGACTTGGAATTCTCAGAGATTGTTGGCCTGATCTGCAAAGAAGACGCGCGCTTTGAGCGGCAGGCCTATACCTTTATTCGTCAAGCACTTGACCATACAGTAAAGGGGCTGAAGCGAAAGGCTCCAGAACGGACCGGCAAGTCGCTCCATGTGAGCGGAGCGGAGCTTTTACAAGGCATTCGGGTATACGCCTTGGACCAGTTTGGACCACTGACCAAGACGGTTTTAAACAAGTGGGGCATCCAGCGATGCACCGATTTTGGGGACATCGTATTCAATCTGATTGAGTATAATGTGTTCAGCAAAACCGAGAGTGACCGCCGGGAAGACTTCGCTGATATCTACGATTTTGAGGAAGCATTTGTGAAGCCCTTCGCTCCGTCGCGGGTTCGCCGCGGCCGCGCCAACGCTTAATTTTATCGCCGGCTTGAATGGCTGCTGCGACTCCGATTCATTTTATTTTTCATGTCTAAAAAAACGTCTGTTCGTTCTTCTGACCTCAGCCTTCTGGAAAAACTTTGGAGCGAACCGGTCGAGCGTTATACTTTGCCAAACGGACTCACGGTCCTTTTGAAAAAAGATACGTCGGCTCCGGTTTCCTCGGTGCAGGTGTGGGTGAAAACCGGCAGCATCCATGAAGGAGAGAATTTGGGTGCGGGTTTGTCGCACTATCTCGAGCACATGCTTTTTAAGGGAACGGAACGGCGGGCCGGTCGGGAAATTTCGGCGACGGTGCAGGCTCACGGCGGGTACATCAATGCGTACACGACTTTTGACCGGACCGTTTATTACATCGATCTTCCATCTGAGCACACGGGTGTAGCGATCGATTTACTCGCGGACGCTGTGCTGCGTTCCACTCTGCCGGCGGAGGAAGTGATTAAAGAGAAAGAGGTGATTCTTCGCGAGATCGACATGTGTCTCGACGATCCTGATCAGCGTCTTGGCCAGTCACTGTTTGAAACCGCGTTCCGCACGCATCCGTATCGTCAGCCGATCATCGGACATCGCGATGTATTCGCGGCCACGACGCGTGAAAATCTGATGGCGTATTATCGGTCGCGGTACGTGCCGAACAATCTCGTGTTGGTGATCGTGGGCAATTTCGACCCCGTCGCGACGCGCGCTGCGATCGTCGAGCATTTTGGCAAGGCCCCGCGGCAACGCCTCGCGCCGGTGTTGGTGCCGGATGAAACCAGCCAGCTCGCCCGGCGCGATCAGCATGGCTACGAAGACGTGCAAGTTTCGCGCGCCGGCTTGGGCTGGCAAATTCCGGGGCTTTCACACCCCGATGCACCCGCTCTCGACATGCTCGCAATGGTCCTTGGTCATGGCGACAGTTCGATTTTGTGGCAGTCGATTCGCGAGAAAAGCCGGCTGGTCCACAGCATCGACGCGATGTCGTGGAGTCCTGGCACGAGCGGATTGTTCTATGTGTCTTATCTGACTGACGCGGACAAACGCGAAGCCGCCGAAAAGACGATTCTGCGGGAGCTCGATCGGGTTGCTGCCAAGGGAGTCAGTGCACAAGCGCTCGCGAAAGCGATTCGGCAGGCGGTCACTTCAGAAGTGAACATGCGCAAAACGATGTCGGGTCAGGCGTCGCGTCTCGGCGCCAGCGAGGTGGTGGTGGGTGACATCGATTATAACCGCACTTATTTCCAGCGTCTGTTTGCGCTGACGCCCGCGGTGTTGCGGCGGGTGATGCAAACTTATCTTGTGCCGGCACGACTCACCGTGGTGTCGTCGAATCCAACCGCCTCGGCGCAGCCAGAGACGAAAGGCACCGGACGCGAGAGTGCGTCACTTGATTTCGAGGAAATTAAATTACCCAATGGCGCACGGCTTTTGCTACAGCCCAACCGGCAGCTGCCTAACCTGCATTTCCGTTTGGCCTTTGCGGGAGGTCCGATGTTCGAGCCCGCGTCAAAACGTGGTGTTACCACGCTCATGTCGACTTTGTTGGCGAAGGATACGGCGCGCCGTTCAGCTGAAGAAGTGGCTCGTGCCATCGAGGAAGTCGGCGGTTCGTTCAGTGATTACTCAGGCAACAACAGTTTTGGTCTGACCGCCGAGGTATTGCCCGGCGATGCGGATCTCGCGCTCGAACTCATTTCCGACGCAGTTCTCCGACCAGCGTTCAAATCTCCACGACTCGAAATCGAGCGCGAATCGGCGCTGGCAGGGTTGAAGGAAAGTCTCGACGACGTCGTCACGGTCGGACGGAAGAAGATGCGCGAGAAGTTTTTTGGCTCGCATCCATTTGGCATTGAAAGCGGCGGTGACGAGGCCGGGTTGAAATCCATTCAGGTGGCCGATCTTCGTGCGCTGCATGGGCGACTTGTTGTGACCGGAAACGCGGTGATGGCCGTGGCGGGCGATTTCGACGCGAAAAAACTTTTGCCGAAGCTCAAAGCATTTCTCGCGAAAATTCCGAAAGGCTCGGCGCCAAAAGTGAAAGCGGCGGTTGACGTCACCGCCGGAGATTTTGCGGAGATACAGCCGCGCCAGCAGGCGATCGTATTCCAGGCTTTCCCGGGACCGGGACTGCTGGCGGAAGATTACGCAATTAGCGAAGTAGCCGACGAGCTATTCAGTGGCATGTCGTCCCACCTGTTCGAGCGAGTGCGCGAGGAGAAAAGCCTGGCTTATTTTGTCCGATCGAGCCGCATCGTTGGCTTGGAAACGGGGATGTTTTATTTCTATGCCGGGACCAGTCCGCAGCGATATGAGGAAGTGATCGCGGAATTGAATTTGGAAATCGCGCGGGTGCAGGAAGGTCGCGTGACGGCAGAGGAATTATTGCGCTGTCAAACCCGGTTGAAGGCAGGGAAACGCATGAGCATGCAGACAAATTCATCCCGTGCGATGCAGTCGGCTCTGAATGCCATTTACGGATTGCCGGTAAATGAATGGCGCGTGTACGACGCCAAAATCGACGCGGTCATGCTCTCTGATCTGCAGACCTTCGCGAAAAAATATTTTAAGCCCGGTCAGCGCGTGCAGCTCGTGGTGAAGCCTTAGTCGAGTCATCGAGTCGTGTTGGAGGGCTGGCCCTCGGGGCCATGCCGTCAATTCTCGACGAAGAAAAAGTCATGGACGCGAGGTCCAGCCCCACGATCGAGACAGTCGCTCCACGACTGAATTCGCTGTTTGAGCGCAAAGATTACGCTCAGCTCTCGCCGTTCAGCCTAAATTTAGGCGAAGAACGTCCGTTGTTTGCCGACGCAAATTTGGTTAAGCTGGGCGTGCACATGAAAAAACTGCCCTTGGCTATCAAACTCGCGCTGGGTCTTCTGGCGCTTTCCTTCGTTCCCACCTTTGTCTTAGCAGAGGACGCTGCTCCCAAAGACAAGAAACCGTCGAAGGCGACGCTCGAAAAATACGACTCAAACAAAGACGGGCAATTGAGCGACGAAGAGAAGGCCAATGCCAAAGAGGTGGCGAAAGAGAAGGCGAAGCACACTCGCGAAGAAACGCTGGCAAAATACGACGCGAACAAAGACGGCAAGCTCGAGGACACCGAAAAAGCTGCCAAGAAAGCTGACGAGGAAACCGCCAAGGCCGAGAAGAAGGCGGAAAAAGAAGCTGCCAAGATCGCCAAAAGCACAGAAGGCAAATAACGCGCTTTCGCTATCTTAGCTGAATGCTTTCGAGCCCCGGATATTTCCGGGGCTTATTATTTTATGAGGCTCCAATACTGGAGAGATTGTCGTAGACCATGATCTTTTCCAAGCGGCTCTGGCTTGATTGAGATGTAGGAGCTTAGGTGCTTGCGATTGGAAGCGCCCATTAAGGGCCCATATGGTGGATCGCATGCGAGCAAGCTCATGCCGTGAGAGGTGCCGTTGCTGGACTTGGTGCTTGATCCAGCGATCCTACTTTTTCTCAACCAAGCCACCGCTCCATTTCAGTTTGGCGCGCATCACTTCGAACGGTGAGTAGTCACGACGCTGCGCGAGCGCCAAGGTCTGCGGTGAGATGGAGATTTCGATCGGCGCGTCTCCTGTGACCGCGGTGTTGCGTTGTCCGTCCATCGCCACCAGCAGGCGCGAATCATGGCTGCGGTTGATCACGGTCAACTTCACGTTGTCGCGGAAAATGATGGTGCGATTACTCAAAGTATGCGGACAAATCGGCGTCATCGCGATCACGCCCGCGCTCGGATGCACGATCGGTCCACCGGCGGCGAGATTGTAAGCAGTCGAACCGGTCGGCGTCGAAAAAATCACGCCGTCGCAGTAATACTCCGTGACGAGATTTCCGTCGGCTTGCACTTCGAGGCGCACGAGCCGCGAATTGGTTTCGTTTTTAATCAGCACGTCGTTCAGCGCGACATCCCGGGCGCTCGAACCAGCCTTGCATTCGAGCAGTGTGCGATCCGCGATCCGATAATCGCCGCCCAAAAGGGTGGCGAATTGAGCGCGGGCTTCGTCAGCGGAGAACGTGGTTAAAAAACCGAGACTGCCCTGATTGACGCCGATCACTGGAATCTTCTCGTGGGCCGCTGCCCGCACGACCCCCAAAAGTGTTCCGTCGCCACCAATAACACAACAGGCGTCGTAGCCTTTAAAGTATCCGCGCGCCAGGTCCTGATCGCTGGAAACCTTGATCTTTTTGACCCCGGCCTTGCGCGCGATGGCAGACAATTCTTCCGCCAGCGCCGGAGCGCCGGGTTTGTCCGGGTTAACAACAAAGGCCAGTTTGCGAAAAGGCTGCATGGTTGATTTCAGTCCACACGAAGGCGGCTTAATGTCGAATTCGATTCGTGTCTAAAATCATCGAAATCATTTCCGGAACGGCGAAAGCGGGCCCGCGTTTATGGGGAATTCTTATAGGCTTCAGGATTTTTCAATTGGTCCTTCCAACTAAGAACCTTGGCCTGCGCGCCGTATTTTTCCGCCGTCGCTTTGTTTCCCTTCTCCATCCAGATGCGGGAGAGGGTGGTGTTGATGAAAAGATCGTCCGGACGCAGCGCGTGGGCTTTTTCCGCGGCGAGCAATGCATCGTCGAAACGGCGAAGGGAGAAATTGATTTCGGCCATCGCATGCCATGCCTCGAAGGCATCGGGTTGTGCGTTCGTGGCGCGCGCCAGTTTTTCCAGGGCAACATCATGTTCGCCCATGGTGTAGTCGAACGTGGCGTCTTCGATCAGGCGTTGGATTTCGTCGGGGCTCAAGGCAGTGAAGATAGCACGACGCAGGCAAAAAGAAAGGACGGCCTTGTGGGCCGTCCTTAAAGTTAGGGAAATCGATAATCAGGCTTTGGAATGTCCGGCTTCGATTGAAATATTAAGGGTCACTTCATCACCCAATGCCTTGGCGAGCATGGCGGGGCCGGCTACGCCGAAATCAGACTTTTTGATGATGGTGGTCGCTTCCCAACCGGAAACGGTCGTGCCGGGTTTCATTCCCGGGGCAAAGCCGTTCAAAGTGACGTGGAGCAGTACTTCCTTGGTCACGTCCTTGATCGTGAGATCACCGGTGACGTCGAAAGTGTTTTCGCCTGTTTTCTTCCAGGACTTGCTTTTAAAGGTGGCAGTTGGAAATTTCGCCGCGTCGAAAAAATCGGGGCTCTTGACGTGGCCGTCGCGCTTGGGATCGGCGGTGCTCAAGGAGTCGATTTCGACGGTGGCCTCGACGCTGCTTTTCTCGAGGTTATCACGATCCACCGTGATCGTGCCGTTGGTCTTGGTGAAGCTGCTCGTAAAGCGAGACAGAATGTGGCGCAGCGTAAATCCCGTGGAGGAATGAACCGGGTCGATCTTGTAGACTTCGACTTCGGCGCGGCCTGTGGCGAACAGTCCGAGGAGGGTGATAACAGCGAGTAAGCGTTTCATAGATGAATGTGTTGAGAGATGAGGGGAGAACATATAAATAGAAACGCGTTTCCCGCAACTGTTCGCCGTTACTTTTTGGAAACTTAACAAATCAACATGGAATCGCCATAGCTAAAGAAACGATACTCGCGGCTGATCGCTTCGGCATAGATTTCTTTCAGCCAGGCAATACCATCGGTCGATCCAGGGCAGAGGAAAGCGGATACGAGGCAGAGAAGAGTGGAGCGGGGTTGATGGAAATTCGTGACGAGGGCATCAACCCCACGAAATTCCCGCGGCGGATAAATGAAGAGAGCTGCTTCGTCCAGGCAATCGCGGCCTAGCGGGGCGGGGTGTTTGTGTAGAAAATCCTCGATCGTGCGTACTGAAGTAGTGCCGATCGCGATACGACGGCCGGTGGTATTGAAGAGTGCGTTTTGCGTTGATGAGTTGATTTCGTAGAGCTCGCGATGGATCGGATGGTCTTCGATCGTTTCGGTCATGATCGGCCGGAACGTCCCGAGCCCGACGTGAAGAGTGAGGTCAACGCTGGCGATTCCTTTGGCGGAAAGTTTTTCCAGCAACTCAGGGGTGAAATGAAGTCCGGCGGTGGGTGCCGCCGCTGCCACCTGTCGGGCGCGATTAGCGTAAACCGTTTGATAGCGTTCACGATCGAAGTGCTTTTGAGCACGATCTTCGCTGTCCTCCAAGTCGCCGTTTTCCTTTCTGTAATTGCGCTCGATGTATGGCGGGAGAGGCATTTCGCCGACCTGGTTGGCGACCGAAAGGATGTCGCGCTCCTGAGTGACGAAAGAAACCCGGACCAACCCATCGTCGGTTTTCTCGAGTACGGTCGCGGAGAACAGATCTTTTATACCGAAGGTGGCGCCGACGGGAAGTTTCTTGCCGGGGCGCAAGAGACACCACCATTCGTCTTTCGTCGACGAATCCGCTGCGGGAATCAGAGGCGTTATAGGTCGCAGCAAAAGGCATTCCACCTGTCCACTACTGGGCCGATAAGCGTGCAATCGTGCGGGAATTACCGCGGCATTGTTTCGGAAAAGACAGTCTCCGCGGCCAAGGTATTCGGGCAGATCGCGAAAAAAACGATGGGCGACGGAATGATCCTTTCGATTTACCACCAACAGTCGTGATTCGTCGCGCCGTGCCACCGGTTGTTGCGCGATCAACCGTTCAGGGAGGGAGTAATCGAAAAGGTCGGTGTTCAAGAGAGTTGAAGATCATCTTCGGTGGCGGTAAATGCCACCGTCAAGCAGTTCGACAGTGGGTTCAAAGCACTTGTTTTGAGGATAATGATTCGGTTAAAAAACGGGCTTGCTTCGTCGGAAGCAAATGCCCCGAATGCGTCTGTTTTTGGCGTCAGCGGTGACGCCCATCAGCCCGCCGCTTTAGCTCAGTTGGTAGAGCGACTCATTCGTAATGAGTAGGTCGTCGGTTCAAATCCGACAAGCGGCTCCAGTTAACATAAGAGGCTGGCAGGCCTTGAATTTGAGTTCGAGGCGCCTAAGCCCGGTCAGTTATCCAGGATGTGGTCGTCGGAGAGATGACCTTGAAGCTTGCGCCGCAAACGCTGGGTTTCGATTTCGGACTTTAGCGAGTTCGCAAAAAGCTGCAGCCGCCGTCGTGTTTCCAGCGTTTCAAGAAGTTTTTGTTTAACCACGTTGTTCTCGCAGAGGTTGAAGGCCGCAATGTCGGCAAAGGTATCGATGTCCTCGATGCTCTCGAGAAACTGAGTCATGCCTTTCGGCACGGGAGTGCCAAGACGTCTTCGCACATTGAGCAATCGCATCACTTCGAGTCGCAGGACTTCGAGTTCGGCGTGATGGGTGCCTGCGGTGGTCGTGATGGGCTGGACCGAAATGACGCGGTACGGTTCTTCGCGGACAATTTTCTTCACTTCGACCCGACAGAGACCTTGGAGAAGCAGATTGGACGTGTCATTGTCTTCTTTTTGACAGGCGCGGATGATTCCTACGGAAGCGATGTGGTGCAATGGCTCCGCCGACTCGTTGCCCCGAGCGCGATTCAGGTCCAAGTGGGCCACCGCAAAAATACGGTCCTTCGCCAGCACATCCCGAAGCATCTGGCGGTACCGCGCTTCAAAAATATGAAGGGGAAGCAAGGCCTGCGGAAAAAAAACCGTGTTGGGCAAAGTCATCACCGGCACGGTTTCGGGCACATGCAGCGTTTCCATGGCAGACACCGTAAGAGCCATGGGTTGGTTTTCAACCAAGGCTTTGTGTCTCAGTGTGACATAGAACGGGAACTTACTGCGCCAGCGTGTCCCGAATCAAGGGGCGGTTCAGGATTTTAGCCGGCGGATCGACTGCTTATATCATTAATAATTAACGACTAAATAAACACTGACATTGAGGGCATACGCATTGCTAGCGATGCGCTATGAGCAGAATTTTAGGCATCGATTTAGGCACAACCAACTCTTGCATGTCCATCATGGAGGGCAGTGAGCCAGTGGTCATCCCCAACGCCGAGGGTGCCCGTACGACTCCTTCGGTTGTCGCATTCACTAAAACCGGCGAGCGGGTGGTAGGCCAGGCGGCAAAACGCCAAGCGGTCACCAATCCGAAAAATACCGTCTTCTCTGCCAAGCGTTTGATCGGTCGCAAATTTACTGAGGTCAGCGAAGAGGCAAAAAACCTCCCGTACAAAGTCGTCGCAGGAAAAAACGGTGACGCTTACATCGAAGTCCAAGTGGGCGACAAGACCGAGCAATTCGCCCCGCAGCAGATCGCGGCATTCGTGCTGGGCAAACTGAAAGCTGATGCCGAAGCATACCTTGGCGAAAAAATCACCCAAGCGGTGATTACGGTTCCCGCCTACTTTAATGATGCGCAGCGTCAGGCCACCAAAGACGCCGGCAAGATTTCCGGTTTGGAAGTGCTCCGTATCATCAACGAACCGACTGCCGCCTCGCTCGCTTACGGCCTCGATAAAAAGAAGGACGAAAAGATCGCCGTGTTCGATCTCGGCGGCGGTACGTTCGACGTCTCCATTCTTGAAATCGGCGACGGCGTGTTTGAAGTAAAGGCCACCAACGGTGACACTCACCTCGGCGGCGACAACTGGGACGACACCATCATCGGCTGGCTCGTTGAGACTTTCAAAAAGGAAAGCGGCATTGATCTTCGTAAAGATCCGATGGCTCTCCAGCGCTTGAAGGAAGAAGCGGAAAAAGCGAAAATCGCGCTTTCGTCTGCGACCACCTACGACATCAACCTGCCGTTCATCACAGCGGACGCTTCGGGGCCGAAGCACCTCAATGTGCAATTGACCCGAGCCAAGATGGAGCAGATTTGCGAATCGCTCTTTGAGCGCTGCATTCAGCCATTTAAGAACTGTCTCAAGGATTCTGGCCTGACGTCCGACAAGATCGACGAGCTCGTGCTCGTCGGGGGCATGACTCGCATGCCGAAGGTGGTGGACATCGCCAAAAATCTCGGCGGAAAACCGCCACATCAAGGTGTGAATCCCGACGAGGTCGTCGCCATTGGCGCGGCCATTCAAGGCGGCGTGTTGAAGGGTGATGTGCGCGACGTGCTGTTGCTCGACGTCAGTCCGTTGACGCTCGGCATCATGACCGCGGGCGATATCGCCACGCCGATGATTCCGCGCAATACCACGATCCCGACGAAGAAGACGCAGACGTTCTCCACGTACAGCGACAATCAGCCGGGCGTTGAAATCGTGGTTCTTCAAGGCGAGCGCCCGATGGCTCGCGACAACAAGAATCTCGGCACCTTCAAGCTCGACGGTATTCCGCCCGCTCCGCGCGGCACGCCGCAAATCGAAGTCACCTTCGACATCGATGCGAACGGTATTCTTCACGTTTCCGCCAAGGACCTCGGCACTGGTAAAGAGCAGAAAATCACCATTCAAGGATCATCCGGCCTCTCGAAAGAAGAGGTTGAGAAGATGACCAAGGAAGCTGAGCTCAACGCCGCTGAAGACGCCAAACGCAAGGAAGCGGTGGAAGCCAAGAACCAGCTCGATACGACGATTTATCAGCTCGAGAAAACGCTCAAAGAGGCCGGCGAGAAAATCTCCGCTGAATTGAAAACGAAGTTCGAGACGGCCATCGCCGACGCAAAAAAAGATCTCGAGAGCAACGACACGCCTCGCATGAAGGCCGCGCTGGAAAATCTCTCAAAGATCGGCGCTGAACTTTATCAGCAGGCTCAAGCCGCTGGTGCAGCCGGTGCCGCTCCTGAAGGCGTAGCCCCTGGTGCCGATGCAGGCGCGGGTGGCCCTGCTTCCGAGCCCAAAGCGGCAAAGAAATCCTCCGCACAGGACGGCAAGGTCGTTGATGCGGATGTCGAAATCGTCGACGACGAAAAGAAGTAATTTTCACTCAAGCCCGTTTCCCGTGAGGGGAGCGGGTTTTTATTTCCGTTATCTCCATTCTCAAACCCCAACCAGACAAAATCAATATGGCTAAAGTAAATATCAAACCCATCGGTGATCGCGTGCTCGTGCAGCACATCGAGGAAAAAGAACAAGTTCGCGGCGGGATCATCATCCCGGACAGCGCCAAAGAAAAGCCACAGGAGGCCAAGGTTATCGCCCTCGGCACCGGCAAGAAAGATGAGAGCGGCAAGGTCACGCCCTTCGAAGTGAAGGTCGGCGACAAGGTTCTCATCTCGAAATACGGTGGCACCGAAGTGAAAATCGAGAACGAGAAATATACCCTCGTTCGCGAAGACGACATCCTCGGCGTCATCGCCTGATTGGCCCACTCAACTCTCAGCAATAAAATTCTAAAACTCTTTAATTACTATGGCAGCTAAACAACTCCTGTTCGACGAGGCAGCTCGTCAGAAAGTTCTCCGCGGTGTCGAGATTCTCTCGCGCGCGGTCAAAGTCACTCTCGGGCCGAAGGGTCGCAATGTCGTCATCGACAAGAAATTTGGTTCTCCGACCGTCACCAAGGACGGCGTCACCGTCGCCAAGGAAGTCGAGCTTCCCGATCCATACGAGAACATGGGTGCTCAGATGGTCAAGGAAGTGGCCTCCAAGACCAGCGACAGCGCTGGTGACGGCACCACCACCGCCACGGTTCTTGCCGAAGGCATTTATCGCGAAGGCCTGAAGAACGTCACCGCAGGTGCAAATCCGGTTTATCTGAAGCGCGGTATCGACAAGGCCGTTGAGGCCGCTGTCGCCGAGCTCGCTCGTGTTTCCAAGAAGGTCAATGACCGCGAGGAAATCCGCCAAGTCGCTACCGTCTCTGCTAATTGGGACGAGACGATCGGCGACATCATCGCTGACGCCATGGACAAGGTCGGCAAGGACGGCACCATTACGGTTGAAGAAGCGAAGTCCATCGAGACCACGCTCGACGTCGTTGAAGGCATGCAGTTCGACAAGGGTTACCTGTCGCCTTACTTCGTGACCAACGCGGAGAGCCAGGAAGTCGTCCTCGAAGACGCACACGTTCTCATTCACGAGAAGAAGATCAGCAACCTGCAGGAAATGCTCCCGCTGTTGCAGACCGTCGCCAAGAGCGGCAAGCCACTCCTCATCATCGCGGAAGAAGTCGAAGGCGAAGCCCTCGCGGCTCTCGTGGTGAACAAGATTCGCGGCACGCTCAATGTGTGCGCCGTCAAGGCCCCAGGCTTTGGCGATCGCCGCAAGGCGATGCTTGAAGACATCGCGGTCCTCACCGGTGGCAAATGCATCACCGAAGACCTCGGCCTCAAACTCGAGAACCTGACCCTCGCCGATCTCGGCAAGGCCAAGCGCATCACGGTCGACAAGGAAAACACCACCATCGTCGAAGGCGGCGGCAAATCGTCCGACATTCAGGGCCGCGTCAAGCAGCTCCGTCGTCAGATCGACGAAACCACTTCCGACTATGATCGCGAGAAGCTCCAGGAACGCCTCGCGAAGCTCGCGGGCGGTATCGCCGTCATCAACGTCGGTGCTTCCACCGAAGTTGAGATGAAGGAAAAGAAAGCCCGCGTGGAAGACGCGCTGCACGCCACGCGCGCTGCAGTTGAAGAGGGTATCGTCGCCGGCGGCGGCGTCGCTCTCCTTCGCACCGTCAAGGTCATCGAAGCCCTCAAGCTCGAAGGCGACGAAGCTTTCGGCGCCCAGATCGTACGTCGTGCGATCGAGCACCCGATCCGCATGCTCTGCGCCAATGCTGGCGTGGACGCTGGTGTGGTGGTTAAAGAGGTCCTCGCGTCCAAGGGTAACATGGGTTACAACGTGGCGACCGACAAGTACGAGGATCTCGTGAAGGCCGGCGTGGTTGACCCGACAAAGGTCACCCGCACCGCGCTGCAGAATGCAGCTTCGATTGCCGGTTTGTTGCTCACCACCGAGTGCATGATCACCGATCTGCCAGAGCCGAAGAGCGCTCCGGCCGGCGGCGGCGGCCACGGCGGCGGCGGCATGGGCGGCATGGACTACTAAGTCCAAAACGGCAGCCATCGTCTCATCCTGGTACATCTCAAGCGCGCTCTTCGGAGCGCGTTTTTTTTGTGACGGAAGTTTTGGGCTGTGCGGTGCAGTTGTGTTCGCGAGAAATCTCTTACAAAAATTGCGCGACCTCTCTATTCTGAGGGGGACGGCAACGGCCTTCGAATTTCCATCGAAATTGGTTGGAATTTTTGGCCCATTTTGTGTTAGATCCGAGCACGGGCCATTTCTTATGAAAAAACGATTGCGGACAATATCCTGTCATGACCGGGGTCACTACACCGGAAATTTTGCCACTTTTGATGTGGCTTCGATATTCCCGATGGAGCGCGCGGGCTGGAACGCACTCATAAGATATTTTGCCGTGATGCTCTTCCTTTTGTGTGGCGCGATGGATTCCGGGGCGGTTCCCGTAATTTCGGCGTTGTCTCCCACACGGCAGGTGGTGAGCCCGGGACAGACCGTGCTGCTCACCGTAACTGCCAGCGGGGGCTCTGCGCTTACCTATCAGTGGTATCGTAACGGACTCGGGGTGAATGGCGCGACAAATTCCAGTCTGGGTCTCGTCAGTCAGCTAGCGCGGGATAGCGGATATTATTTTGTCGATGTCACTGATACGGGCGATAACACGACGAAGCGCAGTGCGGCGATTTTTCTCACGGTCGCGCCCACGAAAACGAATGTGGTGGCGTGGGGGCGCAACAACTTTGCGCAATGCGATGTTCCAGCGGGCTTGACCGATGCAATTGCGGTGGCGGGAGGCGGAGAACATTCGGTTGTAATCAAGCGCGATGGAAGTGTCCTGGCTTGGGGAAAAAATACACAATTTCAGACCAATATTCCGTTTGGCTTGGCTAACGTGGTCAGAATCGCATCCGGATCGGGTGGACCGGAAGCGAACCATGTCCTCGCACTCAAAAGTGATGGAACCGTCGTAGCTTGGGGAGCAAATGACTACGGGCAGGCGACTGTTCCGACTGGCCTGACTGATGTAGTAGCGATCGCTGCCGGTGATTTTCATTCTCTTGCTTTGAAGAGTGACGGAACCGTGGTGGCTTGGGGGAGGAACAATCTGGGGCAATGCACGGTTCCTTCCGGATTGTCTGGCGTGATCGCGCTGGCTGCGGGGGGATTTCACTCGTTAGCCCTCAAAAGTGATGGGTCAGTAATCGGATGGGGCCACAACGATTCGGGACAGAGTACTCCACCCACAGGCCTTTCAAGTGTGGTTGCAATTACCGCTGGCGAGTGGTCGTCCCTTGCGTTGAAGGGCGATGGTACCGCGGTGCCTTGGGGGTTCACGATTGGCGCCAACCCGGTTGATCCCAATGTGCCGTTGAAGAATGCCGTCCGGATCAGCGAAGGAGGATTTCACGCCATTGCATTGAATTTCGTTGGCGGCCCAGGCATTGCGTGGGGTGCCAACGATTATGGTGAAGGCAATTTTCCAGGGAATCTCTACGACGTGATCGCACTCGCTGCAGGTTCGACCCATAATCTCGGTCTGCGTAATGCGAGCAACGATTACGCTCCGTTTATTTCGGACCAGCCGGTGAGCCAAACGGTGGATGTAGGCAGTTCCGTCACCCTGACTGGCGGAGCTGCAGCGGCGCCTACCGCGACCTACCAGTGGAAGAAGGATGGGGTTAACATCAGCGGAGCCACGAGTTCTTCCTACACCATTGCGCATGTGGTGCCCGGTGACGCGGGATCCTACACGTGTGTTTCAAGCAATTACTTGGGTAGTGTGACCAGCAACGCAACAACGCTCATCGTCAATTCTCTGATCGTGACCACCGCAAGTCCGACTCGGAACGTCCTGGTTCCGGGCCAGGATCTCGACCTGAATATTACGACAACAGGTCCTGGCCCCTTGGTTTATCAGTGGTACCATGACAATCGCGTTATCCCCGGCGCTACGGCGAGCAGTTATCACCTCGTCAAATCCGCTTTCAGTGGCTCAGGGGCATATTGGGTGGTGGTGAACAACGGAACGTTCACGCGCCGGAGCAAACCGTTTTTCGTTAACGTTGCGCCGCTGTCGACCAAGATCGTGGCGTGGGGCCAAAGTGAACTTCCGCAATTCCAAATGCCCGTCGATGAGAACGACCTCATCGCGGTTTCGACATCCTCTACGGGATACACGCTCGGTCTCAAGCGCGACGGAACGGTGATCGACTGGGGCGATCCCATTCATGGTCTGAGAAATCTTGTGCCTGCCGGATTGCACGAGGTGGTCGCTATTTTCGCAGCGCCCTACAGGGCAATCGCGCTCAAGAGCGACGGGACCGTCGTATCTTGGCTTGCGAGCACTCCTTTTCCTGACGGGTCTGATTATCCTTATGGCACCGGTGATATAATTTCCATTGCGGGAGGCGATGTCCACCGCGTCGCCTTGGACAGTGAAGGAACCGTTTACTCTCCTACCGATATCGCTGATCATCGTCATTCTGGATCTCCACCAGCCGGTTTGTCCGACGTGGTCTTCATCGCTGCGAGTGGTGACCGTTCCGTGGCGGTGAAAAGCGATGGCACCCTGGTCACTTGGGGAGACACGAAATTGCCTGTCGCGCCACCCGCCGGCCTCAGTTCGGTTGCGAAAGTCTCCATGGGACCAAATCACGGGCTTGTGCTGAAATACGATGGTACTGTTTCCGCATGGAGTAACAGCGTTGATGCGCCCGGAGCGGCGGTACCAGCGGGCCTGACGGGTGCCGCGGCGGTGACCAACGGCGACAACCACTCCCTTGTTCTGAAGAGCGATGGCTCCGTCGTCGCTTGGGGTTCGAATTCGTTCGGGCAGGCGACCGTGCCCGCCGGCTTGGCGAATGTCTTTGCGATCAGCGCGGCGGGCGATTGGTCCGTGGCGTTGCGTGATACTTACCCTGCTCCTACTTTTACCACCCAGCCTTTGAGTCAGACGGTGACGGTGGGCGGTTCCGTTACTTTGACCTCAACGGTCACAGGATTTCCAACTCCCCTCTATCAATGGCAGAAAAATGGGGTGAACATTGCGGGGGCTACCGGTGCAAATCTTATCCTGAATCCGGTGAGAAGGGCCGATGCCGGTGCCTACACACTGATTGCGACTAATTCGGCGGGCGTAACCACCAGTGTGTCGGCGGTGGTGACGGTGCATCTCGCCCCAACCAGCGATTTTAACGGTGACCACCAAACCGATATCCTTTTTCAGGATACGGTGACCGGTGACCGGGGAATGTGGATCATGAACGCGGCAGTGCCCATTGCGTGGATTAATTTGCCGCCCATTGCCCTTGATTGGCGGATCGTTGGCAGGGGCGATTTCAACGGCGATGGTCAGGCCGATATCCTATGGGAAAATGTGGGAAGCGGAGATCGTGGCATGTGGATCATGGACGGAACGATACCCGTTGCGTGGGTCAATCTGCCATCAACGCCTCTCAATTGGCGGATTGTCGGGACGGGCGATTTCAACAGTGACGGTCAGACCGACATTCTTTGGGAAAATCTGGTGAGCGGGGATCGCGGTATTTGGATCATGAATAACACGGTGCCAATCGCGTGGGTTAACCTGCCGGCATTTGCGCTCGATTGGCGGATGGTCGGCTCGGGGGATTTTAATGGCGACGGCCAGATCGATATCCTTTGGGAACAGCCTGCCACCGGTGCTCATGGCATCTGGATCATGAATGGCACAGTACCTGTTTTATGGACTAACCTTCCATCGGTCCCGGTCGATTGGAATGTTGCCAGGTAACTGGTAAGGGAGGCCCGAACAGGGTCGGGAGGCACTGCTGTCCAAAATAGGATTTCGGCACGCGACGGAACGGCTCGGAAGGCGGCCTCGCTCTATTTTTTAGAGGAGAATCCGATTCTAGCGCACGAATCGTGTTCTGCAGTAAACTGATCATTCTTTCGAAACGGGGTTGTCTCAGCCGGTCCCTTCGGCTCGGCCCGCGCTTGGGTCTAACGGCGCCCACCGAATCGCGAGCAAGCTCGCTCCCATATTGCAATCATCCGAGCCGTGGGTCGTTTATCCTCGAAAACGCAGTTGGATTAGCCGCGAAGGGACCCAAAGAACACATAGACCGATGGATTCATGAGAGTGATCAGTCTTGGTCGCTTCACCTGCGGAGTGTGTTTGGTCTATTAGGTTTAGAGGCCGAAATCCAATTCTCTGCGATCTTTGCGTTCTTTTGCGGCAAGAATTGCGGCGGAATTTAGCGTCCACCGCCCGCCTCTTAAGCATCTGCACTTCGCCGATCAGGCGAAGCCCTTTCAGTCCGAAACGCCATCCCCTACGAAGTAAGTTAGAGCATTTTCATAGAAACTGCGGCCGAAATTTCCTGCTGTAGCTGGGGGCGCTGACCCCGGTGGGGACACAACCGTAGACTCCGGGATCAGCGACCTGGGCTACAATTTTGTTCGAAGTGCTTTAGCGAGGATGAGCGTTCCTCCGTCCCCCGAGTCCGTCTCTGTCTCCATCCTCCTTCGCAGGCGGAAAGCCCACCGCCACCGAGGTCCATTCCCCAGGGTGATCGTTTCGCGTCAGCGATTGCGCGTTGGAGGATGACCGCGCTCACGCGCTCTTTCCCCACCACACAGTAACTTCGATCCACGCTATGAAAGTCACGTCAATGAATGAAATGTCCTTCCAACTCAATCTGGAGGGTCGTCCGGCGGACGCACCGCCGCTGATCGCGTATCTGGTCGACCACCACGGCCACGCCCTCGAAACCCAGTCCGTCGGCGAGAAAGGCATGTTCAAGTTCAAGGCCACACCGGAGGCGATGCACGGCGCCCGCCTCTTTGTCGCACCGGAAATGCCCGACAAGAGCATGCATCACACGGTCGAAGACCTTCGCGAATTCAATGCCTACGAACCGGCGCTACGCCTCAATTCAAAGGACAAAATCCAAGCGATCGCTGCCATCCCGATCGAGTACTGGCCCAAATGGCCGCTATGCATCTGTCGCATCCGCGGCCGCGTGGAAAAGGATTTCTGCTACTGGCTGAAGGATCCCTTTTGCTTTTCTTTGCCCTTCCATCCGCCGTGTCCACCGCAACCCCATTGCTTCACCCTCCCGGTTTGCCCGGCAAAGGTTCACATTTGCCGCGTCAAACCGATCATCATTTGGACAATACCGGATCTCGATATCCTCCGTATCCGCGACGCACTGCGTGAACCCATCCTCGTAGTACCACCGTTCCCGCCTGACCCCATTGGTCCGATTGCAGAAGAGATGCACAGCCACGAAACGATGCCGATGGCGCTCGCGTCGTCGCGTGCACCCGTCGCTCCGGCTCCGCGCGTTGCGCTCGCCCGCGGCGATACGCCCGCTGATCTTTTCAGTCCAGCACTGCGCTTCAAACTACAGAGCGACTCCCCGGACATGCTGCGCCGCGCGCTCGTCGATCATATCGTCGAACTCAGACCACTGATTCCGTACTTCGACTGGTGCCACCTGCTCTACACCTGCGACGAAATTCGCGTGGTGGACGTCGACGAGCATGGGCGCTTCGACACTTGGTTCATCCACGACTGCAGCGAAAAGCCCGACCTCTATTTCTGGGTCGAGTATCTCTACAACACGAACTGGGTCACCGTCTACCGGCCCTCACTGTGCAGTGGCACGCATTGGAATTATGTCTGCGGTAGCGAGGTGGTCTTGAAGACCACGGACAGTCGCGTCTCCGGTTGCCGTCCGATCACCGGTCGTTTCCTTGAGGTGACGCGCGTCGGCTCCAATGCCTGGCTGCCGTTGATCGACTCTGCCACGGGTGTCGTCACCGGCATCGATTTCGGGGATGGCACGCTCGATCCGTCCGGCGCGCCGGTGAATAGCGGCACGTACCCACGGCCCTTCGGCGGTAAGCTCGTGCTGCAGGGTAATTTCGGCTTCAACCTGCCCGACCCGGCGCTCGCAACTCACTACCGCCTCAGTTACAAACCCAGCGCGCTCGACGAAACCGTCGAGGCCAACTGGATCGTGATCAACACGGCGCTGGCCCGCGCTTACAACGACACCATCGATATCGGTGGCGGTGCGTCGAAGCTCGTCACCTCCTCGTTTGAACTGAAGGACTCGGCGCACCCGGACTTCTACCGGATTCCGAAGGAGGAGGCCAACCAGCAGACGGAAATCCTATCATTCCCGACCTTGCAGGACCGCCGGTGGGCGTCGGACGAATTTGTCATCGCGGAGCTCGATACCGAAAACCTTGGGCTCGCCGAGGGCACCTACGACCTTCGCATCCAGCTCTGCCGCGCACCGTCACCCGTCGCGGCTCCGGTGCCGGTGATCGTGGCACGCGAATTATTCCAGATGCCAAATCCTCTGAACTTCGGTGAGAGCAAGTTCTGCGATGACGCCCATTTGATGCTTTCTCCGCCCGCAGGTCCCAATGCCTCGGCATTCCGCATGCGGTTGAAAGTTGACCGCGGACATTGCGACTCGGTGATGGGCGACGCCACGGTCGACGGTGGCGCGCCGGATCCGCAGTGCGGCATCCTTCACCGCGGAGCGAATGCGCGTCTGTCATTCTCTGCAAGTCACCCGCACGACCGCGCAACGTTCAGTTTCGGCGTAGTTCGCGGCAACGGCAATGACGTGGGCGCGAACACCGCCGGCTTCGTCGCCGCTGCCACGGCTTTCCACGGTTACACCCGTGCAGGCTCGGAGTTCTCCGCGATCGTGCCGGTGAGCCAGCTCTTTGGCGCCAGTGGGTGCCCGAGCGCGGCCTTCGCCGAGACGCTCAACGTTGCGGCCATGGCCACCGATGGCAGCCTGCGATTGGGCAACTACGACGCACCACAACGCAGCGCCGCCTTCGCCATCATCAGTCCCTGAGTCTTAATCAACTCAACGCTGCTGTCTCGTGATCCGGCCGAAAGGCGCGCGGGCTACCCGCGCGCCTTTCTCGTTTCTGCAGGCGACGGACATTGGGCGTCCGTCTGAGAGCTGAACAACATCCGTCCGGCTACGGAATGACTACAAGCGCTTTTGCAGCCGCCGATCGATCCATGACGAGGCTACTTGCGTGGTGATTACTGAAAAAGTGAAAAGATAAAGTCCGAACCCGATGTGGATCTCGGCAACAGACGCCGACTTCATCGCCACGATCAGAATGGCGACGACGAACACGTCGAGCATCGACCATTTGCCGAGAGTGGCGACCCAGCGATGCAACGTGCGCAGACGGGTGAGATCATGCTCCCGTTCGATCCAAGTGATTGTGAGCAAACCGAGTTTGGCGCATGGGAACACGAGGGTAAACAGACTCAGTATGGCAAACAGGAAATACTCACCTTCGCGAAACAAGGTGATGATGCCGCCGAAAACGGACACGGCGTCATTGAACAGCCAGAGTTTTTTTACATGGAAAAATGGAAAGAATATTCCTGTGCAGAAGAGGGCAAAAGCGACGCTGAGCAATATTGGTACAGTGTAGTTATGGGCTTTGGATTCGGTGGGCACGACGCACTGCCGCAGAATGTCGGGCGTCAGGCAAGAACACAGGATCGGATTAAAATTCAGCCCACAAAGCGTGGAGAAATATGAATTCTTCCCGCGCACAGGGCGTCAATGCAGGTAACCGAATCGGTTGGTAAGAAATATTTCCGCTGAACCATATCAGGCTACAACCTCTGCGGCGTTGTGCAGGTGCGGTCCAAACCCGGGGCATCTCGAATCAGAATTCGTTGATGGATTCTTGACCCACTGATTTCGGCGGGCTATTCATGGTGCGCTTTAGAAAATTGCCCGGGGCCAAGGGCGCAAATGGAGAAAACGCAGTTATGGCCCCTCAGGAAAATTATCGTCTGTGTCGCGGCTTGCCGCTGATCGCTCGTTCGGTTTTGGCGAGCCTGTTGCTGATCGGAATATTGCCGGAAACTTTATTGGCTGCCGAATTGCCCGGCGACCCAGTCGTGGATCCGGTTGTGCGGCTTGGCCCGATGGAAGCCGCCAAACGGATCGAGGCACTCCGCACGGAGATCGCCCATCATGATGAGTTATATTTCAAAAAAGCGGCACCAGTGATCAGCGATGGTGCTTATGACCGGCTTAAACAAGAGCTCGCGGCGCTGCTGGCGGCATTTCCCGAGCCGGTGAAAGAAGGAAAAGATTTTGAAGCTGACGTGGGAGATGATCGCGAGGGTTCGTTTACGACATATCGCCATCGCGTGCGCATGCTGAGTCTCAGCAAAAGTTATTCCGAGAAAGAGCTGCGCGCATTTGATGCCCGGTTGAAAAAACAACTCGGCCGACGCGAACTCGATTATGTGATCGAACCCAAATTCGACGGACTCGCGATTAGCGTGACATTTGAAAAAGGAAAACTCGTGCGGGCGGTGACGCGAGGCAATGGCGTGGAGGGTGATGACGTCACGGCTAACCTCCTCACGATTCACAATCTGCCGCGCAATTTGCGTGTGACCCCGGCGAGGGATGGTGTTAATCCGATTCCGGACGTGATCGAACTGCGTGGGGAAGTCTATCTGTCCTTTGCAGAATTTAATCGCATCAATCACGAACGCGAAAGCGCGGGCGAATTGCCCTTTGCGCTTCCCCGCAATTTGGCGGCAGGCACGCTCAAGCAGATTGATCCCGCCGAGGTGGTGAAGCGAAAGCTCGAAATTGTATTTTACGGAATTGGCGCGTGTGAACCGATCAACGCGCGCCCGGATTCGCAGTTGGCGCTGCTTGGTCAATTGCGTGAATGGGGTCTGCCAACGATTGATGCGCCAAGGTCTGCACGCGGCGCCGATGCGATGTGGGACGCGGTCTAGGCCGTGGGAAAGGAACGCGCGCAAATCGGTTTTCCCATCGATGGGGCTGTCGTGAAAGTGGACGCAGTTGCACTGCAGGATCGATTGGGCGTGACGACGCAAGCGCCGCTCTGGGCGATCGCCTACAAATTCGTTCCCGAGCGAGTCGAAACCCAACTCCGCGCCATTACTTTGCAGGTTGGCCGCACCGGAGTGATTACTCCTGTGGCAGAACTGGTGCCGGTCAAACTGGGAGGTTCCACTGTTGCACGTGCTTCGCTTTTCAACCGCGATGAGATCCGACGACGAGACATCCGGGTTGGTGATTTTGTTTATATC
>Ga0307508_10000328_pt1 | contig 57331 bp, 83 predicted proteins | sample 9_EM_MG_FD_203089 | JGI IMG/M metagenome (GOLD analysis project Ga0307508, IMG submission 203089) | Populus trichocarpa ectomycorrhiza microbial communities from riparian zone in the Pacific Northwest, United States - 9_EM | ecosystem: Host-associated > Plants > Roots > Unclassified | place... | reverse complement strand
ACGAGGTTTCTATCGGCGTTTGTTTTGTTTCTTTGTTTCTCTATTTTCTCTCTCGGATAGTATTAGGGGATATTGGATTCGGTGGAGGGAGGAAAGGGGGGGGGGGGATATATTTTGGGGGGATACAATGCCATACGATACCATATTAGCTACCACCGCCGCCATCTATGCATCGCGAGATCGCGAGGTTTGAAATCCGACTTGCCGATCCGTTTGGTCTTGATTGTCGAGCGCGACGTCTCTGGACGTCTCTGCGTGCGTGCTGGAGGTCGGTGACTGCGCGTCGGGCCGCATATCTACATAGATATCTACGCGTCCCTGGGCGGAGCGGGGTTCTGTTTCGTTTTTTATTCATTTTTTATTTTATTTATTTTTCGAGAAATCGACGCGGGTTTTATTTTGTTTTATCTATTCCGGGGGGAGGGGGGGAGGTTTGTTGTTTGTTCTCGTAGCGACGTCACGGAGGGGGGCGGAGGAGGAGGAGGAGGAGAGGGAGGAGAGGGAGGAGGAGGGGGGGGGGGACAGACAGTTCTAGACCGACGACGGTCCGCCCGCGCGCGCGCACGCGTGACGCAGGGCTGGGTGCTTTGAACCTGTACGATTCTAGTCTAGATACAGAGGAGAGAGAGCAGATTGCGCCGAATTGAGTTGTGCTGGCGAGGGGACGATCGATTGTGGCGGAGACGGACAGCGCATGTGCTTCCTCTCTCTCTCCCTCTTTCTGTCTCTCTCTCTCTCTCTCTCTCTCTCTCTCTCTCTCTCGTTCTCTGTATGTATGTAGATTGATGGAGATGCGCGACATGTGCGATGACGACACCGGGCCCCGCCACCGGGGGGGAGGGGGGCAATATCCAATATCGAGGTATGTACGTATCTATTCTATTCTGTGTACTGTATCATGTGTAGAGTGGCGAGCTTGTAAGTGAGTGAGTGAGTAAGCCGGTCGATTGATTGTCCCTCCCCCCCCCCCCTCTCCTCCTCCTCCTCGCTCAATCCGACCCCAATTCGATTCAATGCGACCGCGTGGACATGTGTGAGGTGTGAGTTGTGTGTGTGTGCTGGCGGAGGGCGAGGGAAATGGGGCAGCTACGGGTGCGACCTGTGACCCGACCAATGTGCGCTCGTCTCTCGTCTCGTCACCTCCACCTGCGGGGGGGGGGGGGGGGGGGGGGGGGGGGGGGGGGGGGGGGGGGCGGCGGCGGCGCGGGGCGGGCGCCGCCCCCCCCGGCGCCCGCCCCCCCCCACCCAACCCCCCCCCCCCCCCCCCCCCCCGGGTTGCAGAACGGCTACTTATCTCCCTCTCCCTCTCCCTCTCCCTCTTCCTCTTCCAAGATGGAGAACTCGGACCGCGAGCCAACAGCTCTTCTTCTAAGCCGGTCGGCTACAACACATTCGTGCGTACGTAGCCGCGCGCGATCGATTCCTGCCACACCCACATAATTCCATCTTGTGCGATGGAAGGGGAGCGGAAAGCGGGCCGGGGGGAAGGGAGGGAGGGAGGGAGGGAGGGGCGCTGCGGAAAAGGGAAAAGGGTGAACGCGAGGGGGAAAGGGCAGAAACCGAATTATCTAGAAACAGAGCCCACCGCCCTGCCAAGCCGCCGTCGCCGCTGCGGGGTCCTGAAACGCGGACGAGACGCGGACGCACCAACGGAGGCATTTGTCGCTCAATCGCACGAGCGACCTCTCTCCCCTCCCCCCCCCCAAATTGGCAGCTATCCTGCTCTCGTGCGCACATGGCGTATCCCACACCCCCCGGATCCCATCCATCCCATTCCGTCCGGCTTCAGCTCAGGTGTACTCTACATATGTATGAACCACAGCCGCCTGATGGTCAACTTCACTTTTCTTGCTTTTTTCCCCTCTCGTATTTTGCTTTTGCAGGTCAGTGGAGTAAGCAAAAAGAGAATAGCGAAAAAGATTCCTCGCCCCCCCCACCAACGTTTCGGACCTGCAGATGGCTTGCCCGCGCACTGGCTGGCCGGACTATGTACATACTGGACTGTCGCCCCGGTTCGTCCCAGTTCGTGAGTGGGATGTGGGATGGGGATGGGATGGGATGGGGGGGATGGGACAGGATGGGATGAGATGGGAGGGGGGAGTGGAATGGAGAGCGCGTTTGCTGCGCCTCCCCCCCCCCGACGAAACCGACATTCGCACGGCTTACTAGACGTCAACACGAACGGCGGCGTAGCTATTTGCAGTGTCGTGTGGATACATACATATGTAGACGTGCATTCGAGATGCGGATGCGAATGGGACCTGCAGAGAATGTCCGGGTGTATCTACACATCGAGCGCGGGGGGGGGGCTATCTATAACCCCGAGACCAAAAAAAAGAAAGAAAGAAAGAAAGAAAGAAAAAGAAAGAAAGAATCGACCTTGTTTTAGAAACTACGGCGGTCGGTCGGTCGGTCGGTCGGTCGGTCACGGTGGATCGGTATGTAGTGTGCATATTGTAAGATGGAAGGATGGAGGTGGCGGTGGATGGATGTACGGATGGATGGGTGGATGGGAGAGGATGACGTGATGGTGGTGATGACGACGACGGCGCTGATGCTGCAGCTGATGATTCCTGAATTGGATCAGCGTGGCCCAATCGACGGCCGCAGCCCGCAGATCGGATTGGATATCTGCGATGCGACGTCTGGCGCGATTCCAACTGCTCGTACGGCTACAGGTTGCTCGTAACCACTCGGCACAGCCTGCTGCACGGCTCGAACAGCACCGGAGTCAGAAGCCTCAAGCCCCTTCCTTTTGGGGGGGGCTGCTTGCGCGCCTGCTTGCTGCACGGGCACGAGTGGGCCGTTTCGTTTGCGGGGTGCGTCTTTCTTCTGCGGGGTGCGTGGACCCCACATGGAGGTGTGAAAGCGGATGTGTCTTGGGAGGCTGCTGCTGCCCATCGTGACAATGGAGAGCTGGAACCAGGCGGGCACGAACAAGGCGACGGGCTGTGGATGAGCAGGTATCTCGACATTACATTACATCTCCCTCCACAACGCGAATAGGCCCCCCGTACTTCCAGTCTCGAACGGACCGACAGAACCAAAAGCAAGCTGCAAGCACGAGAACAAGCGCGAGAACAAACACTCCGCAGAGGTGAAGTCATGTGGAAAATAACCAAACGGCAGAATAGAGCAGGGAGCATCAGCTGGACCTCTGTTCGCGGACAATACAAGGAAAACAAAAAAAAACCAGATTCATAGGTTGGAAGGTATATGATCGAAATGGGTTCAAATGAGAGTTTCTTCGACGGAAGCTGTGTTTTCACAAAGGAGAATGAAAAAAAAAAGGCGTATGTATGCAAGTGTCGATATGCGTCGCTAGCGCGAATCAGGAAACAGCACCACGGCTACCCCTGCCCCGGATCACGCGTCGTTGATGAGGGAATGGACTGCCTGCACGCACACCGACCCGTCAAAACCGCCAGAGTAGACAGGGGCCCGCATCAACTCACTCGGTCAATGTCCCATCCGCTCTTCTCAAGCGCTTTCACCGAACTCTCTCTGTCAAAGCCCATTCCGGTCAACTTCTCAACTTTTCCATCACTGTCCCCCTCCGCGGTGGTGGCGGCCGTCGCAGCAGGAGCACGATCGGAGGAGGAGAAGGATATAGAAACACCGCCCTCACCGGGGTCCGTACCACTCTGATCTGCCGATGCCACCGGCACAACATCCTCCTGCAGTGGCTGCTGCTGCTGAGCCGACGACGAGGGCGGGACGCAGTTGGCGAAGATGGCGTCCCAGTCTTGGGCGCTGGCTGCTGGCTGCTTGGCCGCGTCGCCTTGAGCCTGGCCTTTCTGCTGTGTGCCGTCGGTGTTGCACACGAACTCGAAGCCGCCCTCCGCCGCATTCTCGGCGCTGGCATCGCCGAAGCAAAATTCGCCACCGTAGCTAGGGGAAGTAGCGAAATCGATGTCTGCGTTCTTCTCGTCTACCTCCTTGGCCTCGGCGAGATCGCCGAACGCGTCTTCGTCGAAATCGTCCTTAGCGCCTGCCGCAGGGGCGGATGGGAAGACGACGGCATTGGTGCTTCCACCGGGCGTCGGGGCATCGTGCTTCATAGGATCGGTGCGCGACGGGAGGAGACCGCCAAACTCGTACGGCTTCTCGCCGCTGTATGCCGGGGGCGGCTGCTGGGCCGACGCAGGCGGGGGCGCGCCGGTCGTGGCGTCCGTGGCTGCGGGTTTGAAACTCATACCCTGGCTGGCAATAGTAGGAGTGACCGAGTCCGGCTTCGCCTGAGGGCTGGCTGTAGTGAAGTTGTCATCGAAGCCAACCTCGCTGTCACTATCGCTGTCCGGCCGCACTTCTTTGATGGGTGGGAACTCGTCGTGAAACTTGGGGGCACTCGCGCTTCCGGAGCCACCGGTATGATGCTCCACTGCCGTAAACTTAATGAATGCCTCGTCGAAGTCCTTGCTGGATGCGCTGGCGGCCTCGCTCTTACCGATGCTGAACGGGTCGCCTCCGAAGGTAGCGGCGCGGCTAAAGTTGCTGCCTCTACTGAGATTGCTCATCGTACTCTCGCCCGTCGGCGTGGCCTTGATGGGAGTGCTGCTCTCTCCCATAGAGACCGGTCCGGGGCCGTTGCTGTTGAAGCTGAACGAATCCGTCTTCTCCAACCTAGGCCTGTTCTCGTCGCCGCCCGACGTCGTTCCGGTGAGGTTCCTCTCGACTCCAGCGAACGGAGAGTCATTGCGACGATCGAACGGCGAGAAGACGGGCCGTCCCGACGCCTCGGTGCCAGCATCGCTCTTGACGCTGAAGCTGCCACTCCTGTCCTCCCGTGCAGTTCGCCCGGGGGTACCGACGCTACTCGCGGGTCCAAAGACGCCGGTGGGAGTGTCTGGCCGAGAGAAGTCGGTGTCCCGAATACTGGCAGAGGGATTGACCGCCACGGATGACGTCGTGGAATCCGCACGGTTGATGGGCAGGGGCAGGAAAGCCGATGTCATCTGCGACGACACAGCCGGTGGGGGAGCTTCGGACGGCGGCGGCGAGCCGTGATAGGACGACGGAGGCGCAGAGGTAGTGGGCGTCGACCTGCCTCCATGGGCACTGTCGGTTCCCGAGGGCGTGTAGATGCTGGACTCCGCCGGAGGCCTTGGGAAGCCGTGACCGGGTGGTGGAGTGGAGGAAAATGTGGGTCCGAACACATCATCCATAGACTGTCTGGGCGGTGCGAACGGCGAAGCCGAGAACGCACCCTCCGAGATGGGCGGAGGCGACTTGCGGGCCGCAGCATGGAAGGGGTTATGGCTGCCACCGGCGCTTCCTTGAGACGTGGTGGGGCTACCTGGGGGTGGTGGACTGGCAGCACGGGGCCTCTGCGCCTCTTCGATTCCACTCCTGAGTTTGTCGCGTTCCTGCTCACTCTTCTCCACCTGTTTGCGGTTGATAGCCACCAGCCCTCTCTCCCGGCGTGCCTGCAACTGCAGTCGCTCGAGCTCCTCCCTAAGCGAGCGGGTTTCGGTGTTGACAGCGTTCATCCTCTCCTTGAGGTTCTCGTTCTCCCTCTTGTCTCCCTCCAGCTGAGACAGAAGCTCCTGTTTCTTGTGCTGCAGTTGGGTGAGCTCAGCATCCACCTTGTGATAATCCTGAGTCGCCGCAGCGGTATCTCGTCGTGAAAACGCGAGCTGTTCCTCCACTTGTTTGACCTGAGCAGCTTCCTTCTCGTAGGCCACACGAAGCTGCGCCAACTGGGCTTCGATACTCTGCTTCTGCGTGGTAAGCGACGACAGATCGGATTCCGCGGAAACACGCTTGATATTCAGTTCCTGCGTCTGCCTGGTCAGGCTGCCGATCTGGTTGGAAAGATTGGCCAGCTCCATGGTTTCGTTGGTTACTTTCTTGCCCACATCTGGATCGGCATCACCCAACAGGTCGTCCACATCTGGGCCCTTTTGCTGCTGTTGCTGAGCGAACCCACGGCTCGCAGCAGAGTGGTTAGACCCACCGGTGTTGGATGGCAAGATGGACTGTCCAAAGCTTGATTGCGGAACAAACGCGGGGGTCGGCCTGTTGAGGAAGCTGGGAAGCTGGTTAGGAACTGGCGAATGAGCCCCGGAAATCGGTGGTGTCACGTCCTGTGCCGTGGATGCCCCCCAGTTATCGCCATCGAATGGACCAGCAGAGGGTGCGGGTCCTGGACCGGCTTGCGGCTGCGTTCCACCCGGGGTGAAGTTGTCCAATCCGAAAAGATCGTCTGCCGCCGACTTCGGTGGAGGGGATTGCTGTGGCTGCGGGTCGAACGGGCTTGGTGGCTGCATCACAGGACCACCTGAGAGGCGCTGGTTAGCAAATGCGCGAACCGATGAACGGGGGGGGGGGCATTACCTGGGCCAGTCAGCTGACGCTGCTGACGCACACTCGGCGGGATCAGGTTGAGGGGTAGAGTCTCCGGCAGCGGCATACCAGGATTACTTCGTTGCTGTACGATAAGGAACATGGCAATCGCGAACTCATCACGGTTGAGTTGGCCAGCCTTGTGGATATCGGCTAGATCCCAGATCTGAGCGAGAACATCCTCAGGGAGGTTGGAGTTGCTAAAGAAGGGGACAGCCTCGTCGCCGGTGATGAACCCGGTACCAGCCTTATCGACAGTTAAGAACACCGCGTCGAAGCGCTGCTTGTCCGCTGGCGTGACAGCCCATGCTCCACTTGCTGCTCCACCTCCTGTCAGATCGCGCTGGATAGCATTGGCATTCTGAGGAACAGGCGGCGTGAAGTTGTTCCGCGACAGAGGCGATTGGGCGCGCTGAGCCTGAGGGCCGCTGAATTGTTTCGGGATCGGCGGAATCGGGGGCATCGCACGGCCGGGAGCTCTTCGATCCGGGCCGCCGCGAGTCGGAGGTCGGCCAGCAGCGACGTCGTATAGGCCCGGAGGTAGGATCTGCGGGAGAGCAGGTAGAAGGCCGCTCTTACAACAACTGATGAGATGCATAGCCACAACGAACTCCGCACAGCCCAGTGCTCCGCGGCCCTTCTGGTCGGCAAGGTTCCAGATCTGGATGAGCGTCGGAGTCGGGAGTCTCGAGCGCTGGAAGATGTCGCGAGCAATATTGCCTACCAAAGGTCAATATCCAAGCACTCCCATCTAACATGACGTACGTACCCTGCAAAAGCCCATCAACAGCGCCAGATTTCTCGAACAGCGCCGCAAACTTATCCACATCCTGAGGCGTCAGGTTTGGCACGCGAATCATGCCGCCAGGCGGAGGGCCAGGAGGAGGAGGAGGGATAACGGGCGCCGGCGGTGGAGGGGAGGTGGCGGCGGGCGGCGGGTAGACAACCGTGACGCCCTCGAAATGTGGTAGAGGACCAGCTACGCCACGATCAATATTCGATCACGAAGTAAGCTGAGTTCGGGGTGTAAATACGCTGCTGAGCCAGCTCTGGCCGAGGGTGCTGTCCATTTTGTGCCTGGCCGATCAATCGCAGCGCAACGCTGAACCCAACCTTCGTGAGCAGTCCACGGTTCTCCGTATCCGCGATTCCCCAGATCTACGCACAGCGACGAGTCAGCCATGACCCTGCCCTCCCTCCCCTCCTCGCTCTCGTAGCTTCACGGACGCGTATCCTACCTCTCCCAGGATCCGCGGACCCAAGCCAGACTTCTCGAAGAACTTTACGGCTAGCTCTCCTGTGACGACGCCGAGATTGTCGTTGTCGGCTGCTTGGAACAGTTGCCCAAAGACTTTCTTCTCGTCGGGCGTGAGGACGATATTGTGATGACCTCCTATATACGACGACAGAGTTCGACACGTTAACTTCACGAGTGGGGATGACGGAAGGCTGATCGATCCATACCAGGCTCCGATAAGGTCTCCCCTCGTGTGTCACTCATGATGGACGGGTGATAGTGGCGGAGGGTTTGGCGCGTCCGATCGGCTTAGGGAGGGGGTTATCTGTGGGCCAGCAGGTATGGGGGGAGCCCGTCCTATCCGACGTCCAGAGGTGAGATGGTGAGTTTCGCACGCTCGAAGGGCAACGGGACAACAGCTACGCGGTAGAGTGTGGGTTGGATCGAGGCTCAGTGCGGGTGATGGTTGTGTGGAGTAGTGGTGTGCTTCGTATGTCGGGTCAAGAAGGGGGGGCTCTGTCGATGATGCGAACGATGGCAGTGGTGGTGGTAGTTAGGGTAGTTGTTCCAGTATAGTTAGTGAGCTGGGATTTGGGATTTTGGGAGTGGTGTTTGGGGCAGGTCGCGATCTCGGCTGACTAGTTTCATTTGTTGGATTTCCGACACTGCACTCGAGGCAGGTAGATTAGATAAGCCTCTTCTGGAATTAACAGAGCCGAGTCTGTACCCTGATGATCGATAAGTCGAGTATATACATATGAAAGCGATTTGTGCGGGAAAACGTCAAGATCTGGGTGGCGGAAACACCTTTGCCAAACTAAAAGTGTGAAACTATGTACGAAGGGATGGCGTGCGAGTACATAGGTACATGGTAGTTATCTGCGTAGCTGGACAGCCCCCACAGTTCCAGTCCTGTGCTCCCGCATAGAAATACGAACGTCTCCGTCACATATTCGTCCCATAGAAAAGAGAGTGATATCGATCCATCGCATCATCGCCATCGGTTTGTTCCCAGAGATCCCGAATACCCCCTAGGCTAGCATTCCTTGTTTGCCGTCACGGCAAACCGCCAAACAGAGAGAGAAGCGGGGTTGCCGCGGATCTGCTCTATCTAACTGGGCGATGCGCAAGCTACTACCCCCGCAGCAGGCTTCTTTGGTTCGTGTGCATGCAGCTACCGTTGGTTGCGTTGCGTCGATGGGGTGCAGTGCACTGTGCACGGCCGACAGATATCCTACATATGATCTTGGTCAACCATAACTACCTTTGCGGACCGTTATTTTGGCGCTCCTTTCTCTTTCAACCTCCGACGTGATTCCTGAAGAGACAAGACCCAGGAAATCAACCTTAAAATGTATACAATATTTTAAATAAGTTGGTACAGATATGTGTGTATGTAGAAAACAAGTAAAGAAGTCACTGGAGGACGGACCTATTGGCTTTCCTTCTCCTCCTCCTCGTCATCGTCTTCGTATATCTCCGCACTATCCCGCTCCCCAACTTTCCCTTCCGCCGACATATCCTCCATCTTCTTGTCTTCATCCTCTTCATCCTCCACCTCCTCTTCGTTCCCCTCCTGCACCTCCTCCTTCCCCTCCCCCTCCACCTTCTCCACCTCCTGCTCCAACACCACCATCACCTCATCCTCCTCATCATCCTCCTCCTCCTCCTCCTCCTCCTCCTCCTCCTCCTCCTCCTCCTCCTCCTCCTCCTCCTCCTCGGATTCTACGACCTCGACCTTCCTCTTCTTGGTTGGGTGCTTCAGTCCACCCTTAGACGGCTTGGGCTCAGCCTTCGAAATTTTCTTTTCCTTAAGCGGGATCGGCTTCGTTCTGTTTCCGGTCGTTCCCTTCCTCTTCCCCTTCGTCTTCTTCGGCGGCTCCTCGACCAGTTCAGCCGCTTTGGCCATCATCCTCTTGAACCTCTTGCCGCTGCTCACAAGCCGCCATTAGTCACTCCTCCTCCTATCAACTTTGTGGGAGGGGACTCACGCAGCAACAGTCGTACACCCCGCCTGCGCACTTATATGCTTCCAGTCCGGCTTGGGCCGGCCCGCGCCCAGGGACGCGAGCGCGAACTGTACGAGCTGCACCATGTCCTCGCTGCCGGAAAGTGAGTTCGGGAAGGACGACAGTGAGAATTCAATCTGTACAGATCAGTATGGGCGCATACTTAGGTGAGAAGGGGGGGGAACCTCTGCCAGAGCAAAGAGATACGCCACTAGGAATTCAGCGTCCGAAGTGGTCTGCATGGTGGGCGGGCGTATGTGTTGGCGTGGGTGTTGGTGCGAATGGGAGTCTTATGTGCGGTTGTGTGGAGGATTGTGGCGAGGGACGAGGAGGAAGGGATCCTAAGGCGGTATGAAGGGGCTTATATATGTCTGAGCTGTCCCCTCAAACTCCTTCTGCACTTGCGCTGTGTGGAAGGCTCTATCCTGCTCCAGGAAGCCCCGTTATGGGTGGAAGGAGCTGGAGTGTCGAATCCCATCCGCGGTCTACGGTCCCGGTCTCCCTACACTCGGAAGCCGTGGAATTTTCGGGGCGGGGCAATATCAAACCTTCCGTGCTGATACCGTCGGCAATTTAGAGGAAGCAATCGCCGTGGTTTGTACATACACTCCCCTCGATATCTCGAGTGATACTAGAGGCCATACATTAGCAATCAACTCGCCGAGATCATTTATGCGTGCCAACAGTGGGGCTCCTTTACACTCCAGCATTTCGGCTACTCCCTAGGGCCTCGGAGAATGCCGTTCTTTCTATCCCAGAGTCGCGAGCTCTGTCCACACATTATCACTCGAGCTTGCGGATAAGACGAGACCAGTAGGCCCGGCACCTTTAAAACTATTTACTGTTAATCTATAGGAGTTAGAACCCTTGTACTCTAAAGTATCCGGCCCAGCCCGTGGTGGGGCCTGCTGAGGGCCGCCTTCCGAATGCAAACTGCCGGTCAGGCACTCGGTCATGGATAGAAAGATCCTGCACACTCTGCTCAACGGGATGGACAATCGAATACCGGCTTCCAAAGAGCACTTGCGGCATCTAGCACTGAGAAGCAGTGGATACATACATCCAATCGCTCCGCCTCCTAGGCAGCCACTCATCTCCTCGATTCTATTCTGCACCAAACTCAATGAAAGTGGCTCGAGGCTTATGCTCCACTTGCTCCAGTCAACCAACTGCACCTCCACCATCGATGGTATGTGCGAGACTTTAGCCAATGACAGATGTTTGCTTCGGACACTTCCCCCGAGTCCATTGTCTAGGTGCCGGATCCCCATCTGGGTTTGGCGGGATTTGTGGTCTAGCACACAACCTCCAGCGACCCAGCCTCGTTGATGCTTGAACTTCAAACTCTGCGTTCTGCCTGTGTCGAGAAACAGTTTTTCATTCTGAACTCACTACGACGAGGGCTACGGAAGATAGGCCCGCATGCGCCTGCGGGAAATTGGTGTATCTCACGCAGTGCGAGTAATCCGTCTTTCACTGCGACTGATGAAACCGATACCCAAATCTTAACGGCAGATAGGGCCTTAGCTACTCAGCCCTATATACTCCAGGCCTATCATACACTCTGTCTAGATATGCATATCTATATAATTACATAAAAGCCGTCGATACTTATGCTGTTAGCGACAAACCAAGTCAACTTAGGCGGAGCGATCCGAGCGTCCACGTGCACCCGCGCCGGCTATACTGTGATTTGCTGAATTTTTCCTCCCCAACCCATACTTATCGTCTTTCTCTCCCCTCTGAGCCAATCCGGAACAATTAGCCCCCCTCCAATACTAGTATTCTTCTTCCCTCTCCATTGCCGCGCACTTTTTTTCTTCCTCTTTTTCTCTTCTCCATTCAGATTCTTTCGCGTCACGATCCAACGAGGAAACGAGCGACGAGACAGAATTACATAGCGGAGCGAAAATGCGTTTCGGCAAGACCCTCCAATCCTCCATCTACCCACCCTGGCGCGACCACTACATAGACTACAGCAAGCTCAAGCAACTACTCCGTGAAGTCTCCGACAGCGATGAGTCCGGGGGCTTCGGCGGCGCCGAGGAAACGCGTGAATGGACCGACGAGGACGAATCGCGCTTCGTCGACGAGCTGATCAACGTTCAGCTCGAGAAAGTTCACCGGTTTCAGCGTGAGATGAACACGGTACTCAACGAGCGCACTGCAAGGTGTGAGCAGCGCCTCGAGAAGGTCGTTGAAGGCGGCGACGGCGAGGAGAGACGCAAGGAGGCCCTCGAGGTCAGTCTGAAGGAGCTGGACGAGATAACCAAGGATATCAATGAGCTGGAGAGATTCTCGAGGATCAACTTCACCGGGTTCTTGAAGGCCGCGAAGAAACATGATCGGAGATCGAGAGGCGCTGGGGCCGGCCCGAAGGGGAAGGGGAAGGCCGCGGATCCCAAGGTGAAGCCGCTGCTGCAGGTGCGGCTGAGCCATCTGGAATTCAATAAGGAGGACTACAGTCCGCTGCTTTACAGGTGTGTGTTTTTTTTCCTATGTGGATTGGGAAGTGGGGACCGTGAATTGTGGGCTAATCAGTGATACAGGCTGTCGACCATGTACGATTTCGTCCGACGATCGCTCAACGAGGAGCCAGCCGAAGGCATTGAGCAGTATTCGTCACCATATCCGGGGAGCAATCCCAACAAGAAGTATTCGTCCCTCAAATTCTGGGTGCACCCCGACAACATCATCGAAGTCAAGACTTTCGTCCTGCGGCGTCTACCGGTGCTGGTGTACAACCCGCAGCGCTCGAAGGAATTGGAAACCAACGGCAAGGACCCGACGATCACGTCGCTTTACTTAGATAGTCCCAGGTTTCGGCTGTACAACGATAAGGTATCGAAGACTAACGGTGCTGCTTCGCTGCGTTTGCGGTGGTACGGACAGCTCGCTGAGGCGTCGGAAATTTTCTTGGAGCGAAAAACAATCCGGAATGGTGCGGATGATTCCGAGGGCGCCATCGAGGAGAGGATCGCGCTCAAGGAGAAGTATATCAATGACTTTCTCAAAGGCGACTACTCACTCGAAAAGAAGGTGCAGAAGCTCAAGGATCGAAACGCCGACGAAGAGGCGGAGAAGTATCGCAATCTGGTCCAGAGCATCCAGAACCAGATCCAAGGCTACGACCTGCAGCCCGTGCTCAGAGCATCGTATACGCGCACGGCGTTCCAGATTCCTGGTGACGATCGCATCAGAGTCAGTCTTGACACGGAATTGGCGTTGATTCGCGAGGATGCCCTGGACACCAATCGGCCGTGCAGGGAACCGGACAACTGGCACCGTCGCGACATCGACGAGGCAAGGATGGAGCATCCATTCTCGAGCCTTAGAACGGGCGAGATCTCGCGATTCGGCTATGCCCTGCTCGAGATCAAGCTGCGCGAGAGTGAATTGCACAAGCGCGCGAACGAGTGGGTACAGGAACTTATTTCTTCGCACCTTGTCCACGCTGCGCCTAGGTTCTCCAAGTTTGTGCACGGCGTTGCTGTCCTCTTCGACGACTACGTCAACAGCTTCCCGTTCTGGCTCGGAGAGATGGAGGAGGATATCCGAAAGGACCCCCGGAAGGCCTGGGATGCCGAGCAGGAGCGCAAGAAAAAGCAGATCGAGGCCGAGACTGCTGTTGGCAGTTTCCGCACCACTGTGCGCGACTTTGGTGGCAGAGGTGCGACGCCACCGGCTACCAGCTACAGTTACAGGGCTACTCCGCCTCAGGCTGCTGGGACACCGGATAGATTCCCCAAGACCGCTCCCCAAGGTTCCTACGATATCAGGATGTTGCCCAGCGAGGATGTCGCCGAGGTGGACGAGGAAGACGAGGAACATGACGACTCCGATGACTCCGATGAAGAGGAAGCACCCTGCGATTCACCCACCACGCTCGATGGCCTGCGCCAATTGTTCCCTTCGTTCTCGTCATCCCGATACGGCCGTGCGCACTCGGGCCGCCGGGACGTGGTCCTGCCTGCTGGCGTGCAGAAACCGCAGCAGCTGATTATGTATTCCGGCGAGGTCAAAGTAGAGGCCAAAGTATGGTTGGCGAACCAGCGTACGTTCATCAAGTGGATGCACATTGTTGTCCTGCTGGCGTCGCTCAGTGTCGCGCTTTCCAACGCGGTGGATACGAACACCACCGCGAAGTTCATATCCATTGCGTACACAGTCATCGCCATCTTTGCTGGCGTGTGGGGGTGGGCCATGTACATGTGGAGGAGCACGTTGATCCGCCAACGGAGCGGAAAAGATTTCGATAGTGTTTTCGGGCCTGTGGTCGTGTGCATCGCGCTTGCGGTTGCGCTGGTTGCGAACTTCATATTTAAGGTATGGCCATGTGTTTTTGCGTCCTTTTTTTTTCGGTCCCGGACTGACGGTGCGAACAGTATCAGGCAGTTGCGAAGAAGTCTCGTGGCGGCGGACCCCTTGGAAACGAATCTGTTGGGTACAGCGTGGATGACCTGGTGATGATGTTGGGACAGGAGTTGTGATGTGTTCTCGAAGACGGCGGGATTGGCTTTTGGGAGGTGATGGCAATGAGGTTGGCAGGACACATGGCGGGCAGTGTATTGTATATGAGGATTTTGTCGCTACTTGGAATTGAAATGAAATGATGTAAATGCGATGGCGATCGCGATGAAGCAATTGGACTTTGGCGATGCTTGCTTATCGCTGTCTACGTGGAACAGGCACTCCCACTGCCCACTTCCAGGTTGTGGTATGTCCAACACAGACGGTTGACACACGACCGGAGGGCTGGTAGGCTAGCCTTTCTCTTCTCGTCAGGTCGGTCCAGTTGCGGCAGCGGTTCCGCTTTGCAGCCAGCCCCATTCATTTTTTTTTCCCGTCTTCTTTCGGCTTAACTACCCGATTGTTTGTCGCGGATCCAGCAACTACCATACATAGAACCATGTCCTTTGGTCGTCGCCAATCAGCACGGGAGACGAGTGGCCGTGCGTTGCATTTGCGGCGTGAACTAATCAAAACCTTGGCTTCCCCTCTTCTTCCCTCTTCTTCTTCTTCCTCTCACCTTGCTCGCCTGGTCCTCGCAACCTCTGACAGAATCCGCGTACTGCAAGACAACCAACAGAAAAACGTGTCGACTGCAGATGATACTATGTCTACAACGACGACGACGACTGCAACAGTGCGCATCTGACTCCCATTCCTCATATGTCTCGCGGTACCTCCCACCACCACTCCGCACCCCGCCGCAGACCCGCGAACGCCGCCGAAAAGCTGTCTCGTCCGCCATAACATAAGTCACGACTACCCCCCCTCCCCCCCCATTCCATCCGTCGACGAGCCCGCAAACCTCTCAGAAACCCACCCCACCACATTCACAATGGCATCCTCCTCCTCCTCACCACCCTCCCCCTGCGTCAGCGCAAAAAGTAGCAAAAGCAGTGCGAGCACCAAAAAGATCTCGCCCACCTCCGCCGTCACCGTCCCGCCCATCTTCCGCGCGTCTGCTTCTCCAGACGAACGCCGCAAACGCGGTTCCCCGTGCTGTGCTGCCACCAGCAGCTCCAGCGCCACGCTCGCGGCCACCAGCAGCAACACACCCACGCCCGACTCGCCGCCGAAGCGCCGCCGACGGCACCAAGATGGCGGCGTCAAGGTTCTCCCAAAGCTCTATCAGACCGCCCAGTCGGCGGACCTGGTCATCTTGATATCCGATATGCTGCAGGAGCTTGTGGGGCTCAATGATAGGATCCCGCTTAGTGGGGCTGGATTGACGAGGTTCCATTCGAGGTACGTTTGTGGCATAAGACAAAGCGAGCGACAAAGGCGGTGAAGGGGGGGCGCCGGGGGGGGGGGGGTAGAGGAAGAGGGGGGGGGGAGTGGGGCTGACGAGAATGCGACGAGCAATAGGGCTCCGCCGGCGATAAGCATAGCGGACTACCTCCAGCGCCTGTCGATCCACGCGTCCCTGCAGCAATCGATCCTTCTCAGTATGGTCTACTACATCGACATCCTGTCCACGCACTACCCGCCCTTTGTCGTCTCCAGCCTCACGGTGCACCGTTTCCTCATCACAGCCGCGACGGTCGCCAGCAAGGGTCTCTGCGACACCTTCCTCACCAACAGCTTCTACGCGAGGGTCGGCGGGATAAGTCTTGCGGAACTGAACATGCTGGAGCTCGAGTTCCTGGTCAGAGTCGGGTGGAGGATTGTGCCCAAGCCGGAGGTGCTGGAGGATTACTACCGAAGCTTGGTGATGCGCATGGGAGGGCGGTACAGGGTCGAGGACGACGAGGGAGGCTAGTAACTGGGGATGGGGAGGAGGCCTGGTGGGGAGGGGGGGGGGGGGAGGAACTCGGCGGACTGTAGTATAGGGCAGCGCGAGCCCAGTAAATACCTTTTTTCTCTTTTTTCTCCTTTTCCTTTTCTTCTTTCTACGTTCTTGGGAGCTAAGATGATGTAGAGAGTTTTTCACGAACGGAGTTGGGGGGGGGGGAAGAGTAGAGTAGAGGAATGCAACAGCACATTGCCATAGCCTTCTCATCTGTCGTCGGATCGATCCAACCGCTTATTTAAGCACATATCTATGTACAACCGCATGATCACCGTCGACTACGCACAAAAGAATTCAATCCGACTAAGTACACGGCACATACGCTGCCGACAAAGATACGTAGCTCGGAGGGAGTCGAGTAAGCACATAGCAGCTAACGAAACCGTCTGGGGCCATATTTCGTACTGTACAATGTGAGGTACGACGAAGTCCACCCCCAGCGGGTTCCCACGGGTTCCCACGGGTTCGGCGGCTAACGGCTCTGCATGCAGTCCCCCGCTCCGTATCTACATACACATTTGCTCCGTTCGCACGGCGGGCATCTGCGCCATTTCCGGGTACGTACACACTTACACGTGGTGGCACATAGCAGGCTTCTGCCGTCCCCGGCAACGGGAGATTCACGCCCGCCGCTGTCGCCGGTTGAACGAAAACGGACGCACGATGAGCATCACTGTTCGATCGGCGGGAGCGTGCGAGGTTTGCTGGGGGGGGGCTCGGGGCTGGTGGAGAGCAGTCCGAGTGTGCGCGGGTGAGCGAGAATGTGAGTGGTGCGCCAGGAGGCCGACTGCCGATCGAGCGGCAGGGGTGGAGGCAGGTGGGGCAAAGCAATGAACATGAAGCGCACCGATTGCCCGAGCTGTCTGATGGCGGTGCGTGCGACAGCTGGTAGATAGACGGGATATGCAGGGCTGGAGCTTCGATTGTGGAGTGCGCACGCCCGGGGGAGCTGGCGACGTTTGGTCCGCGATCATCTGGAGAGAAATGCAGGAGGAAGCTGCCAGCTGAGTGTTTTATGTAGGTAGGTTCTCTGCTGTCCCCCCCCCGCAGGCTTAAGATGGGGTACATGCCCCACCTCGGCAAGACGCACTCGCTACCCCGTGAGTTCTGGTCTGGCCCCCCCCGTGGAGGGCGGCGGAAACATTTTTTCCGTGTCGTCCCGGGCCGAGCAGCGTCTGGAGGCTGGGACGACGGTGTGACTCGCGAGGAGGAGGATGATTGTCCGGGATTCGCGTGCGCGTGGACCACGGCTGGTCACTCGCTCCGCCACAATCGCCATGTTGCAGGTTGTTCGTGCTGCGGAGATGATATTAGCACTAACTAGTTGATCCAGGAAAGATGAGGGCACGCACGGGCTCTTGGAGTCTCGGATGGGGGCGGCTGTGTCCACTTCTCTGCTGGATCTTCCAGGTAGTAGGTACTCCAGTGTACTCGGCGCACACATGCAGGATCACTCGGTCCCATCGGGGCTTCCCCATGTTGGCAGGAGTGATGTGTAGATGCGATTGTGCTCTGGCTGGGCATACCGTATTATCTCACTTAAGAGGTCCCCCTATAAATGCCACCATTACCGCATTTATTAACTCACTTAAGTCGCATGGTTATTAGAGTAGTTCGGTTAGCGCGGTGCAACCGAAAATGCCCGTAAGCGCCGCCGTTTTGGGGGTCTTGGCAGCTCTCTATTGGAATCAAAATGGCAGTTACACGCCTTTATTACCTCTTTGGGGAGATTTTTTTTTTCTTTCTAAGCGCTGAAAATTAATTGTCAAAACCATGTGTCTCTTGAGTGAGTTAATACGGTAAGTGCTAGCGCGTACTAGCGCAATATCGAATCGCGCTTATAAGGCAGTACCGAATTTTCTTGAGCACAATGCTCCGTCCACAGAAACTAACTACTCTACTTCTTCGCTGAGTTGCTATCTACTGCTGATGCTGGGTCGCGGCGTGCAGCTGGTTTTGTGGCGTGCGGCCGCTGCTGCGACTCGAGGTGCGGTTGGGGATGTGGCTGAGAGTGAGTCGCTATCTGTGACTCCAGTGGTGGGAGGTGCCAGGCTAGGTTTTTGCCATGGCCACGTCCCCGACTCGCACAGCCCGCCCTGCTACGGGCGAACGCGTCACGTATCCTAGGGTTTACCTCGAGTTGCACCATCGGATGCTGAAGGCAGACCTTGATCATCTAGCTCGTCGTCCGATGATGATGAGGCTTCTGAGGTGTCGCCGCTGGTACTCATTGTACCTTTGTCTGCAGTAGGTGCTCCTTCCCGTGATATCGTCTGCCTTGATAGGTATTGTTCCCCACGTAGGTTTCCGTTGTCCGCCATTCCCGTTGTCCACCCGCCCGCCCAGGATAATACCCTCAGCTCAAACTCAACTGTCCTGCATCGCTTGGCCCTGGTTGTCGGCAGAGAAACCCAGCGAGAGACCACAGCAATTGGATGCTTCCGAGGCCCAGGCCGTTGTCCGAACGTAACCGGTGAACGTATGCTAGGGGCTCGGGGTGTATCGGCAGCTGGCTGTAAGGAAGTCTGCGAGAGAATCGCCGAGAGGAGTTCTCCTGGTTGCTCAGAACCTGATGCTTGATCGTTGATCGTTGATCGTTGAGCGGTGAAGACCGTGTAGTTAGTGATATGGACTGATCACCTGACGTTAGAAACCGCTCGGCGCGCTAACCCTATGCGCACTAGCGCGCTAATAGTGGCGTCTATAGGGGACAACAACCCGTGGAAGGAGCGCTCCCAGATCTGCCGGACATCCGTCGACCCGGTGGGGATGGCCGCAGTCACACCACAGGTGGCGAGAATGACTCACTCCCCGATGGGGTCTGGAGCTGTCCTGCGGGTCGCACATCGGGGCGAGGAGGCTGGCAGAGGAAAGTGCGGTCCGCCGGGTGGACTGTTGAGAAGTTGCGCCTGGGCTGGTGTTGGACATCTGAATGGCGACGTGCGGGGATCCGGATATCAACGGCTGATGACGGCAGCGGATCCCGCTCCCATAGGCCCTGCGGACCCGAGCGCATCGCTGTGGCCGTGTTGTAATGAGCGGCCAGGCGCGGGACGAGCGGAGTGGACGAACTCGGGGCGTTTCAAGCGCGGAAGCTCACGCCAAACGCAAACAGACGCCGGATCACGGCGGCTACGTACACTACATACTTACCTGCCATGTGCCATGGACCCGAAACAAGCCTTGCGCTGGTTGAGAATGCACGGAGTCATCCCAGCAATGCCATCTTTCTCAGTTTTCCTGGGCACCCTTCCGAGTCACGCCCTGTGAAGCGGGCAACCGGGCCCGGGGCTCTAGTGTGGGGGAAAGATAGCGCTGGGAGCTTACCAACAGCAGCGCCCTGTCCCAGCTAACGACATAAGTACTTACCTACCTCCCGGTCGCAATTGGCCCGCCACGGCAAGCAAGCAGCACGGCGACTGTGCACCACTTCGGGACGGCTCTTGCCGCCAAGCCATGGTGCACGCTTTTCTCGCGCTTTGGCCGTGCATAAGTATGCATGTAGTGTAGGTAGTCGATCTAGTCTACCTGCTAGATAGATATATATTCGTCGGCCTGTGTTTGGTCGGACGGCCCTGCGCAAAACATCCGGGCGAATGCTATGTACGCGCAGCACCTGTCTGGCTCGCCGACCGCTGTCCAGCTGCCTCGTGATATCGATCCGGCTCGATTTCATTCGATGCTCGCGCTCGACACGAAAGAATGGGGGGGGGGCTGGTGGTGTCATGGGTTCTCTCTTCGTCGACCCGATGCCTCCCGTCCTTTTCTCCCTCGTCCTGGCAAAGCTGCAAAGGGGGGAAGGGAAGGGGCTCTCTCGAACGTGCGGGCCGACTGCTGCGCTGCCTCTCCTTATCGGGCTCTCCCTTTCTTCGCCACGGCAACTACATATTATTTTAATATTTGCGTGATGGTCTGTGCGTGGATATGCACACGCCTGTGCTCGTGCTTGCCTGCATCGGGAGGCAGAATGGACGCTCTGCGTTAGAGATGGGATGAGTCTGCCTCCTCGATCGGGCAATCTCGCCTCCTAGTTCGGCCATCCTCGCTCTCCACCCTCCGCCAAGGCTTTCCTCTTTGGCGGGCTGTTGCCTCTCCCGGCTAGCCCCGCCTGGCCCCGCCTGGCAAAGCCCCCCTGTCCGCTCCGACAAAATGTCTCTGGCGTCGGCAGCCACACAAAAAAAAAAACCAGCACACCACCTACTTCTTGAGCCCAAAGCATCCACCTCCCGTCCTTCTCTCCTCCCCACGCGGTGGTTGCTTCTCCCTTTCTTCTTTCTCCCTACCTACCCCCCCAACAACCAACTGCTTCACGACGGTCAACGAACCCATCCTCCTACTCCAACACATCTTCTTATTCCCATCACCTTCACCTTACTGCGGCTTTAATCATGAGAGAAGTCATCTCCCTCAACGGTGCGTACCATCCCAGCAGCAGCTGCTTGCGGCTGTGGCGGAAAAAAAAAACATCCTACCCCGCCGTTTCGACGGCCGCGCCTACCTTACCCTGCCCCTATCCTAACCCGCACGAATCCAATACACTCAATCAAAACTTCATCCTTCGATTCTTGGAGAGGACTGGCTTTGCTGACCGCGTTCACGGTGATAGTCGGTCAGGCTGGTTGCCAGATTGCCAATTCTTGCTGGGAGGTAAGCTCGATCGGTTCCGAGCGCGATGGAAACCGGATCTTGGAAATGTGCTGACACCCGTCTCTTTCAGTTATACTGCCTTGAGCACGGTATCCAGGTACATTCTTTCTCCGTCTTCATCGCTTCGTTGGAACCGATACTCGCCACCCAATCATTGTCGACGCGGTGGTGGCGGTCTGCAGGTTGCGGCGGCAGCGAACTCGATGCCACACGGCGCATATGCACGTTTCATCGATGAGCATCGTTACTGACGCGTCGTCCTTGCTTTTATTTAGCCCGATGGATACCTCACCGAGGAGCGCCGACAGGGTCCCCAGGACCAGGGGTTCAGCACTTTCTTCTCCGAGACAGGTACGCGAAATTCTACTACTCCCCGAGCCTATGCCGATATCATCGATGACAACCTCGGCGAGAGCTTTGTTCGCGTCGCACGATACTGCGGGAGGAACAAATCTGATGGAAAATAGGTCAGGGAAAGTACGTTCCCAGGACAATCTACGTCGACTTGGAGCCCAATGTGGTCGATGAGGTACGGACTGGTATCTACCGAAACCTGTTCCACCCCGAGCAGATGATTACAGGAAAGGAGGACGCATCGAACAACTACGCCCGTGGTCACTACACCGTCGGAAAGGAGTTGATCGACCAGGTTCTCGACAAGATCCGCCGCGTTGCCGGTACGTTTACTCATGCACGCCCACTGGTGGACCTCGAGCGCGGTTGCTAATGTTGGTCGCCAGATAACTGCGGTGGTCTCCAGGGTTTCTTGGTCTTCCACTCCTTCGGTGGTGGAACCGGTTCTGGCTTTGGAGCTCTGTTGATGGAGCGCCTGTCCGTCGACTATGGCAAGAAGTGCAAGCTCGAGTTCTCCGTCTACCCTGCTCCCCAGGTGTCGACTGCCGTCGTTGAGCCCTACAACTCCATCCTGACGACGCACACCACCCTCGAGCACTCCGACTGTTCGTTCATGGTCGACAACGAGGCTATCTACGACATCTGCCGCAGGAACTTGGACATTGAGCGCCCCAACTATGAGAACCTCAACAGGCTTATCGCCCAGGTCGTCTCTTCCATCACCGCCTCGCTCCGTTTCGATGGCTCCCTCAACGTTGATCTCAACGAGTTCCAGACCAACCTGGTGCCCTACCCCCGTATCCACTTTCCTCTCGTGTCCTACGCCCCCGTCATCTCGGCGGCCAAGGCCTCGCACGAGGCGAACTCGGTCCAGGAGATCTCCAACTCTTGCTTCGAGCCCCACAACCAGATGGTCAAGTGCGATCCCCGCAACGGAAAGTACATGGCCACCTGTCTGTTGTACCGTGGAGACGTCGTCCCCAAGGAGGTTCACGGTGCAGTTGCCAGCATCAAGACCAAGAGGACCATCCAGTTCGTCGACTGGTGTCCTACTGGATTCAAGATTGGTATCTGCTACCAGCCTCCCCAGCTCGTTCCCAACGGCGACTTGGCTAAGGTTAACCGTGCTGTGTACGTTACCCCCGGATTTATTCGTCTCTGGTTTCCCTGACTAACGATCGCAAAGTTGCATGCTGTCGAACACCACCGCTATCGCCGAGGCATGGGGTGCTCTTAGTGCGAAGTTCGACCTTATGTACAGCAAGCGTGCCTTCGTTCACTGGTACGTTGGTGAGGGTATGGAGGAGGGAGAGTTTTCTGAGGCTCGTGAGGATTTGGCTGCTCTTGGTGAGATCTCCATGACCCCTTTGCCGGCGTTGAACGCGACTAACGCCCCAATGCAGAGCGGGATTACGAGGAGGTTGCGACTGATTCGGTTACGGATGATGTTGAGGAAGCCGAGTACTAAACGACGAGTTCACTTGGTTGTGGTGGGTAGAGATTTGGAGAACGGGCGGTGGTCGAAGCGGCGAACCTGACACATAAGGCAATGGGTTGTGACCAAGTGTGATTGTTTTATTCGCTTCTCGCGCACCACACCACTTACGCTTGAATCGTGCTATCCATATCCTTCGTTTTTGCTCGTCTTCGTCGCCCCTGTAGTTCGGCCCCTCCTTTTGTGTCACCTCAAGACTTCGTTTCTCTTATCCCTTTTTTCTTTTTCTTTTTCTTTTTCTTTTTTTTTTGTTCTCGGGGTTCTGCGCGTTGTAGTTTCTTTTTAATTCATGTTTTGATTCGCGAACATGCCGGTGGGTCGTGAATCGTGATGAGGTTTAGTTTCAGTGCTTGGACCTTGCGAACCCGTGATTGGGTGCTTGGGTTCCGCGTTGGAAATCAATCGAGACGGGTGAGTGAGTCTAGTTATGTGGGGACATGCTGTAGCACTTGGGAGTGTGTTCATGCGCAATCATTGATGCGCAACTCTTATTAACGAAGCAAGGGTCGCAATGCGATCAGATGACCTATCATCATCTGATTGGCATCATCTGTTCTACTGTCTATTGTTGTTCGTCATCCAGTTACAGGCAGATACAAATTACAAAGATCTCAAGCTCATCTACCCGTCTCCTCCAATGCCACCCAGCCCGCTTGTCTACTACTACCCAGAGAAACGAAAAGTAAGGAAAGTTCCAAGATCGAAGCCAAAGAAGCCACAAAGAAATAACAAGGAAAAAAGAGGGGGCTGGAATGTGTTGGGGGGGTGTGTTTTATTCCTCGCCCTCGACACACATGTTGATGAGCTCAGGCTCGGGGGTGAGCTCGATGACCATGTTCGTGGGGATGGTGTTGCGATTGCTGTTCTCGCTGTAGGCGGGCTCACCCGAGAAAGCCTGCTCGACGAACGCGGGCTTGCCGTCCTCGAGGCGGTCGACGACGGTGGCCGCGTCGGCGAGGTGCTGCTTGATGGTGTCCTGCTGTTCGATATCCATCGGGTGCTCCTGGTGCTGTTTGATCTCGACGTCGGGCTTGACATCGACGTGGTGGAGGTTGGGGTGCAGGTGGTGGCGGTGGTGGAGATGGTGCTGGGCGATGGTGTTCTCGATGGCGGAGTTGGAGTTGGTCGGCTCCTTGAACTCGTCGGTGGCGGCGGGGGCGGGGGCGGGAGCGGGGGCGGTATGGTCGACAAATCCACCACCATCAACACCGGCACCGGCCTGCAGGATCTCTGCCGCGGGGAGTGCAGCAGCAGGAGCGACGCTCAAGCCGAGGCCGCCCATGCCGCCGACCAAGCTGACGCCCCTGATCCTGAGCCGCTCCCTGGCGCCCTTGATCAGCGGCGCCTCCTCGGCGTCGACGTCGTCCTCGACCATCTCCATCTTGACGGCCTCCATCTTGACGCGCGGCTCCTCGTCGTCGTTGAACATCTTCGCCCCCTTGCCTCCTCCTCCTCCTCCTCCTCCGCCGCCTCCGCCACGAACACCGCCTCCGGAAGCGCCGCCCTTCTTGCGCTTGCCGCTCGCCGGGGACAGGTGCGACGGCTCCAGGTCGTCCGGGTCGAACGCGTACGGATTGTCACGCCGGTACGCGTGCGCCTTCTCTTTGATCTTCGAGATCCGGTGCGAAATCGCTTTCGGCGTCACCGCTAGCCAAGTGCAGCTGGGTCAGCTCCGGGGAACAAACCGCGGGGAAGCACAAGTGCAGCTGGAACGGGGGGGGGGCGGGGGATTGTTACTGTTGCCCATCGCTTTGGCCAGGGCGATGTAGTCCAGCTTGACGACGTGCAGCTTGAGGACGTTTGCGAAGAGCTGTTCCACTCCCCTCCGTGTTTAGTATCCGCGCCAATCAAGGAAAGGGGAAGTGAAGGAAAGGATATCCCCACCCTCGCATCGGCCTGGTCATTCCACTGCATCGGCATCTCTGCTGCTGTCTTTGGTTTTTTTTTTTTTTTGTTTTGCCCTTTTCGTTGGAGGAAATGTGTACGGAGAGAGTTGTGGGAGTGTATATGTGGGGGAAAGTCCAGACGGTGGAGGAGAGGGGTCGTCCGGGACTGGCGGAGAGGGAGGAGCGCTGGATGGAACGGGGTTTGTTGTGCTGTCCGCGGGCCGGGAGCGAGCGGGCGTGCGCGGGCTGCTGGCGCGGGGACTGAGCGGGGAGGGGGAGTCCCTTTGGAGTTCCGTTGTTTGTTTCCAGGCAGCTGGCGATGTCCGGCTGTTTGGCCGGCTGTTTGGCCGGCGTGTTTGCGGGCTCCCTTTGTCATCGGCAGGAACGACAATCACTGCTGCCCGGATGGCTGGCTGGGCGGTTTCCCGTGGTAGGTGCGTGTTTCCGTGCGGGTCTGCCGCAGCCGGCGGTCTGCAGTGTTCGGTCCGCGCGCCGCAGTGGAGGCGGATATGTGCGGAGGGCAGCATGCTCTGCCTGCCCACGCGGTGCTGTGCGTTTCCGGCCGGCGCGGCGCAGAACGGAGCAAGCTGCGGATGCCGGGAGTGTCCGGAGCGGCCTCGGTGCGGCCGCTCTTGGCCGTGCGTGCGGCGTGGCGGGCGGGCGGGCGGGCATAGAGACGTGCGGCAGGCCGCTGTGGCGATGCACGTCAGCCCGCTGCCCTCCACTGTGCGCAATCTCCAGGGGGCGGGGGATTGCACTTCCAAGCAAGCTGCACGTTTGCGATCCGGCGTGTTCGCGATCGGCCGCCGGTGGGGGAGGATCCGCCGACTGCATATCGCCAGACTGCGGACTTGCTTGCCTGCCTGTCCTGGCGTCACGACGGCTCCGGTGGCCGTGGGTTTCGGGCGGCCAGCCGCTTCCGGCGTGCGGCGTTGCATTGCTGTCCGCGCGGGGGAATGCGCAGCAAACAGGCACTTTTGGGGCACGGGCTTGGGCGGAGGCGGTATGTGCGACGGACGGCGGATGGCCTGCCCGGGCTGCGTCCATGGCGTGTCACTCGGCGTGCGATGTGGAGCGGAGTGCACGAGATCTCTTCGATGGAAGGCCTTCATCGCCATCGCCACCACCACCGGTGGGAAGCCTGCGCACCTCCGTGCAGAATCCGCGGGAAGTGCAATGTGGGATGGAGTTTTTTTTTCTTCCACTGCCAGCCGGAGAAACAGCACCTGTGCGGGACTGTAAAGCATATAGTGCCAGTGGCGGGCCCTCCGGTCTTCCGCAACGGATGCTCTGCCGCATTCCAATCCTCCCACAGCCGCTGAGTCTCGCCCGGGCCGTGGAAGCTGCAACTGGTGGCAAAGCAGCTGTGCTTCCGCCGGTGCGTGGGCGGTCGTAGAGCGATGACGCACTCCTGGCCCTGAGGAATGGATATCCGGACAGCTAGGGCAGAAAAGAGACGTCGGTCGGTGGCGCCGCAACTGTGCCGCGATGGCTCGCACGACTGGCTCCGGAGAGCGGCCTCACATGCGGCGATATTCGTCTCGGAAGACAGCCTCTTCTTGCGCTGGACGGAAATAGCCAGCCCACGGGATTCTGCGGGAGCGTGCGCCGCTCTCGCACGACCGGCTTCGGAAGCAAGTGCAACTCCAGCAGCGGAGCCGTGCCGTGTCTTGCCGGCCTCACATGCAACTGGTGGCTTCGGCCCGGCTTTGTTCTGGAATCCCTGCGTGCACTATCTGTTCCTTCCAAGAAGCACCGGATCGGACGGATGGCATCGGTGGCGGCGGGAACCGCGGGATGATGCCGAGTGCAGTTTGGTGGACCGCCGGAGGAGCCGGTACCGTGCTGCTTCCACAGTCTTCTCGGGCGACCCAAGGCCATAGAACGCCCACCACGCCTCTCTTTAATAAGCCTCCGGGAGCCCAGTCCCGCCCTTCACCCCCCCCCGTTTCCCTCCAACATCCCTCAATCCCCACACAACAGCAACAAACCACATCTTCCTCCATGGCCCGCAAGCAAGTCATCCAGCCCTGCGGCGTCCCCGACGCGCGCACTCTGCTCCTGTGCCGCTCCGTCCTCGAGAGCATGGTTGTCACCCCCAAGGTATCCCCCCCCCCCCGCTTGCCCTCCTCGTCTGGACGTTTTTCTTTTTTCTTTTCCGGCGACTGACCCGCGACAGATCGACTTCGTCCTGCTGGCGAAGAAGATGGGCTACGCGAACGCGCGCGTGGCTCAGGACAGCTACCACCGCTTCCGCGCCAAGCTCCGCGGCGACAAGTTCTACGCCAACCGCAACGGCCGCAGCGGCGACAAGCTCCGGGAGAAGATCAGGGGCCTCGGCGACGGCGGGGGGATGCCGTCCACGTACCGCTGCGACGGGCCCCTCGGTGACGACGAGGAGGGCGACGAAGACTTCGCCGATCGGAAGGGGAAGTGGACCTACGACGAGCTCGAGGAGGACAAGAAGGACATCGTCGTCGTCAAGTCCGAGCCCGGCGAGCCCGGGGAGGCCAGGAAACACCCCTTCATCAAGATCGAGCCGGACGAGCCCGCGGAGGTCAGAAAGCACCCCTTCATCAAGTTCGAGCCGGACGAGCCTGGGGAGGTCAGAAATCACCCCTTCATCAAGGCTGAGCGGGACGAGCTCCAGGAGGGTAAGAAGGATCCCGTCAACGTCAAGGTGGAGCGCAACGAGCCCGACGTCTGGGTCTGGGAGGGCGACGATGTCACCCTCGAGTATCACGACTACTAGATGGAGAAACTCGGCTGTGCATCTTGGAGCTGGGGAGCGGGTGTGGCAGATCCAGTCAGTTGCGTACTTTATATAGTCTTATCAGTGGTCTGGCATCAATGATACATTCATCACTCGAATCACTCGCTCCGTGATCTGTGACCAAAACACAAAAACAGTCACAATCCAGCTCTATCCCTCTGGTCCTTTGGATAAGCGGTCTCGCTGGCCGGGGGTTTTTCTGTTCGAGCATTAATTGCGTGCGACCTACATACCTATCCGGCTCCCGTCCTTACGGGAACCGGTCAAATGTGCGCCGCCATAGTCTGCATAGGCTGAATATGCGAGGACGATTAAACAAACGGCAAACCGTTAAAACGCCATCGTTGTTGGCGTCTTCCTTTAGAATGCCACTGGTTTCGGGCGTAGGCAACCGACCACCAAAAAAACCTCACCACAACACAACTCTCATGCAGTTATCGGAGAACTATGTACTGGTATCAACAAACCACCAATTGGGGATTGCAAGTAGAGCGGCCACCGCGACATTGGCTCCACAGCGCTGTGCAGTGTTTTCTGGGACCTCTGCAAGTGCCCCAGTGGCAGCAGCTCTGACAGCAATTTCCCGGAGGCAGCGTTCTCACTCACGCAGTCACTTCTCCATTGGCCGACAGTGTGCTTATTTACGCAGTCGGTTCTCCTTTAGCCGGCCGCGTGGCTTTCTCCCAGGGAGCGCGACGGTTAGAGCATGCGTTGTAGATCATATGGAACAGGCAATAGTTGCACACATCTGTGTTGCACGCTCAGGGATATAAACACCGATGGCAAGGGAACAAACGAAGCAGGAGGTCGTACGAATGGTCCCCGATATCACTGAGGCGGAAAGATTCGGAAGATGGGAGGCGGGAAGACTTCCAGGGCTCCCGAAAACATAACTATACGATGAATCCACAAGCCACAGAAAATCGACGAAACAAGCAGATGTCCTCCCAGCCCGTGACTCAGTTCAAGCAAACAGCTCCGGCGACAGCGGACTGGGCGGCCTGTCGACCGGCCTGGCGGTTTTCCTGCCGCCTCTGCCCCGCTTCCTTTTCTTTGAGGGGGGGACATCGTACAGCCCCTCGTCCGCGCTATCCGGCAGCACGATCACGCCGTTCTCGTTGGCGACTTCGAGCTTCACCTTCTGTCGGGTCTCCTGTGCGGGCTTCTGCTTGGCCTCGGCCTCGACCTTGACCTTTGTCTCGGCCGTCTCCTCCTCGCCGCCGCCACACACTCCTTTCCTGCCCCTCTTCGCATTCCGTGGCGTGCTCGACGGCGACGGCTCGTCAACACTGAGACGCGCTTCGCGACGGAGCTTGGCGAATTGCTGGCTGCAACCGGAGGTTAGCGGGAGCACGCGCGAGCGGAGGAGGGGGGAGAAACGGACGTGACCGCGGACACGCTGTACGTTTCCAGACGCGCCGCACGCCGGACCGTAGCCCAGGAGACCCCTTGGATCTTGTGCTCTTCGCAGATCGCGACGAGAAGGCGGAGGCTCTGCGTGTCGGTCCAGCGCGGCATGGTTGCTTGCTCGTGGGGCGGGTGGTGTGATGGGGTTGTGATGTGGTGTGTTGGGGGCCGTGGCGGTCTTTGTCGTATCTAGGATGTAATGGAAGTCGGTGGAGGGGCGGCGGTTGGTATAAATACCCACCCCGGCCGTAGTCTGGCTGCGAATTCCGTACACGGCTCGATTCAGGAAAGTGCAGGCTGGTCCGAGCAACTGGTTCGTTCTCGGGGCGTCTTGCTGCTACCAGTCTACCCGACCAAGATCTGGCCTCGTCGTGCGATGCGCAACGGTTGCAGTCGGCTCGACGGCTTGCTCCAAACACGTTTCAGAATGCGTAGGGGCACGGGAGCCAAGTTGCTCGAACCGCTCACCGGCGCATCTTGTCGTCAAGGAACGGGACAGCCTGGACACCGGCAGGTACTCCGTCACCCTGGGTCACTCGGCTTACGAAACGATAGTGCTGCCCGGCAAGGGCATTTCTACAGGACTCCATCGCCGTGGACAAACACGAGCACAGTACGGAGGAGGCACTTGGTTGGTTTCCCGGTCCGGCCGAGAAGACGATGGTGTGGTGGCGCCGCGAAATAACTCCGAAGGGCAGTGCGATGGTAGGGAGAAGGAAAGAAGCAAACTTGAAGCTCGGGGCGACTGCCGGTATGGAGTAGCACCGGCCGGGTGCGCGCAGTGCTCGGCTGGAGCCGCCCAGGACCGACCCTCGAGGTCTCCGGGGAGCTCGCTGGCAGCCTCTGGTCGTCGCCGATATAGGATCAGAAATCAGATCCGGTCGTACTCTGGGGATAACAGCTCCAGGGGTTTCGACAGTGCTTGCTCCGCGGACACAGCTGACCGCAAGGACAGTATTGGTTGTTTTGGGCTCAGGGTAGCATTCTTTGTTTCTGCACCGTCCATGGGTGCACGGCACAACGCAGTCGATGAAGTGGGTGCGATGGGCGGGACAAGTGACGGTGGAGAGGCTGCTGTGCGGATCGGGGGCTCGAGTGCGCGCCGACGGAAGGACCTCATAGAGCTGGCCATGGTGGGGAGGCGACGTAAAAGGGGGCATACCTATATAATGGCCGGCCACCGCCGTTCGAATTCTCCTCGCACCGCCGTCCCCACCATTACAGGGCAAATAATTCACGAGCAAGCCCAACTTTCCTTCTCAGGCCACAAGCAGCTGCAATGCCGCCCCGCATCGACCCCGTGGAGACCGAACGTTTCCTGTACACGATCCTCTCGCAAGTCGACATACCTAAGGTCCTCCCTCACTCTCACCCTGCTCCCTCTTCCCCCGTACGCGTGCTGACACACACCCCCCGCCAGATCGACTGGAACCGCGTCGCGGCAGAGAACAACATCTCGACCGCCGCTGCCGCGCGCATGCGCTGGGTGCGCTTCAAGCTGTCCATCAAACCCGAAGACGGCGCGGCCCCGACGGCAACGCCTAAGAGGCCAGCCGGCAACAAGAGGGGCTCCGACGACAACGCCGGCACTGCCTCGCCCACTCCCACGCCAAAGAAGAAGGCGCGGATGCCGCGGCGTAAGGCGGCGGCGGTGGGCGACGGAGGCGTGGAGGCGGGCAAGGAGGGGGGGGCGGGGGCGGAGGAATGACGGATGGCCGGACTTTGGCAGTACCGCTTGTCTACTCGGTGTGTTTGTAGCTACGTACTTAACTATGTGTTTGTCTACCTGTGTACTCTGAGGTTTCTATATTCTGTCAATTAACAATGTAGGCGTGTTTTGTCTGGCTGGGATTGACCGTTTCTTTGCTGGGGGGGTTTGAGCAGCCACCAAGGGAATTACTACATTGTGGTTATCCTCGTCTGTCGGTGGTAAATATCTAGCTCGCATGATGTGACTTCCCTCCTGATGTGTTTGCTGCCTTCTCCGAACCGTGAGTACTTTGCTAGGCATTATGTAGTCAGAGAGAAAGGCTGGAAAAGTGAAAAGTCTGTAAGTGCTGGCCATGGCGGGGCATTGCGGGTGGGTAGCAGACTCCCTTGCGCCGCCAATCCCGGAACACTGCGCGATATCAGAGGATCAGAAGGACGTCGGATCGAGAAGAAAGAAAAAAAAACTACGGTACCAGGGATTCCCGCATGGTCACCCACTGCAGTACTAACCTGGCGATACCTTGCTTAACTAGGGCTGAGCGGACGGGAAGCCGTGTCTTCAAGGTTCTATGACCGTAGCTGGAAACCTGATGGGCAGAACCTTCTACGTGGCCATGAGAAATTTCGGCGTTCTGCAGGTTGAGTCACGTGATGACTACATACCTCAGAAGGGAATGAAGCAGCGACCATTTCCTTGCGAAACCAATTGATACGGCCGATGTGTGGCCAGCCTACCACCGCAAGCTCCTCTAGTTAGTGGCTTACACGGATCAAACTCCTGTTTGCTGGCTGTAGATATTGTTCCCCCCCCGCGTCTCACATTCCACGTGGCTGACCACACTATATATGGGGGGCTTGTGGCGGCAGAGATGTCCCCCACCGCACGCCAAAGGGTAGTTCTCAGTTGCGGGCTGCATCCCACACACGCTTTGCTGCGTTGCGAATTGTCACCGCTGCCGCGCTCTCGCCGCGGGAGGCACGTGGAATCCTTCGGTGCAAAAACATCGCGAAAAAACCTGATGATTCACACAGTGACTACGGTCCATTCCTCGAATGTTTGCTCGCCGGGAGTGCAGTCCTCGCCGTGCTCTCCGTCCGCCCCGCCCCGCCCCGCCCCCGATGCTGCTGGCTGCTGCTGCTGCACTTGCGCGCTGTTGTATTCCTGACATGCTGTGGACTAGTTGCGCACTCGGTGCTCTACTTGTTCCAGTCTCCACGCAGGCAGGCCGGCAGGCAGAAAAGAGGAGCCAATCTTCGCGCAATTCATCCATCATCTCGCAGCTGGCTGCTAACCGTCCGTCGAATGCTGTTTACCGATTCTGACGACTGCCGGCAGAAAGCTTCCCGACCGGCGCGTTCCCGAACTAGCGGGCCGGCATCCCTTTTGGCTGATCGGGTACATCGCGCCGAGTACCAACCCGCCCCACCCAGACAGACAATGCGGCTAGCCATTTCTCCGGGCTCGCCCCACGCCCGCACATACCCGTGCGGCTATGTGTCGGACGGACGCCTTCGCTGGACGGTTTCGAGTTGACCGTCATCCTCAAAGGTGTATGTGCCCCTCTCTCCACTTGCATTCTCGGTGCTGAGGGACTGCCCCAAACTCCAAACTCCGCAGGGATAGCTGCTGGCTGCTTCGACCTCCCCCTGTTCCCCGGACTCCTGGAGGCGTCTATGTATGTGCGTCTTTTCATCGCATTTAGTATTCTCCGCACTAAGCTCGTCATTCCCTCAGATGCGCATTCCCGCCGTGCATGCCTAGGATATTTTTTTTTGCCACCTGCCTGTCAGCATCGATGACATTTGAATTGCCACAAACGAACCGCAATTCGCGATTTTCGGGAGCCAACATTCTCCAGTTGGCTCGAGAAACTTGGCTTCGATGCCAGATCTCAGGAGGTAGGAGTCTATCTTCATGCGAGTCAGGCCCTTATCGGTCGATACAAACTTGGTGCTAACGTATCGAGCAGATTATGATACGTATGCGTCCTTTGACTCTGTCAGTCAGACTGTCCCGAAGCTCCACCCCAAGTGGACACGAGGGGATTGAAATCGAATGCCCGAATGCAGGTAAACCTCTAGGTGACGGAGCACGAACTGGATGTTTTCCCATCCGGACCGGACAGATCACGGTGACGCCAGTGGGGAAATACTCGGGATTGATCGTGGGATGACCGCATCTCGGACACGGTGTGACTGATGCACCGTGCCGTTTCTCTCACCGTCCAGATCATGGGAAGATCATTGGCACCCCCGCGCACGCCGCGATTCGCACGCGGCAAACAGGTTCGGAGGAGGGCCTCCAGGTTTGGACCAAAGATCGCGGCTAGTGGAGGGGTATGCCGGTGAATACACAATTTTGTCGTTGTTTCGGGCGTGTAGGTTACGTGGAAGTTGGGGCACTTTCGGCATCGTTCCAGGGCTTCGGAAGAACCACCGGTTGCACCTCGGTGACTGAGCAATCAAGCCCCTTGGACAGTATAACCCGAAGAAAGGAGGCCTTTGGTGGAGGCATGAGGGAATTGGGGCACAGAAGCAGCCCGGAAAGAAATCGCGGCCGCTTGTCTTCTGAAGCGTTTTGCTACATGTGTACGGCTACTGCAGGACATTTCTTCACGTCGCCGCAAGCAAGCCCTGCCCTGAGCCGCCTCTACAATGTGAGCCGCCAACACCAGCAGTCCGACCGAGAAATGAGAAGTGAAGACGAGCCGTGGTCATCTCCACTCTTGCGTAGCTCTATCGTACCACATTTGCAAGTGTTCCCCCACCTCTCTCGTCTCAACTTGGGCGAGTCCACTGGTGGATGGGGTGGACTTAAGAATGGGCTCCTGTCCGTGGCCTTCAGATGCTCCAAGTGCCCTATATCTGAGGATATTGGACCATCCAGCCTTTTGCCCCCCCCCGACCTTCTTCAACCCGCCGACCAAGCAAAGCAGCTCATCGACCAAGCGGCGATTTTGGCCTTGTCGCCCGCCCACAGACTCACACTGAGTTCGCACGGTGCTCGGAGGTGCGTATCGAGGGACATGTCCATCGTTCTCTTATTTCGGTGATACCAAGCTTTGTTCCCAAGCCAGGCTCGATAAACGAACAAACCGTTTATTTGCAGGCCCTTACAGTTGCACTACTGCCTGTCGTATCACCCCACCACTTTAGTTATTTTTGTTTGCCGACTGGATATGCATATCGACTGACGGGCTTCAAAGGTTTCATCAAGGTTACTGGAGACTGAATAGTAGCTAGAGGGCCTGGTCCCGTAGGCGTAAACATCGATGGATATCCGCTCGCTCATAAACCATGACACACCTTCACCTCCTCCTTCAGCCTCGCCTCCCCCATCGTCCCCTCCGTCGGCTCCGGATCCAGCTTCCGCACCCCTTCCCCGTCCCGGTTGGACCTATCTTCCTGTTTCTCGATTTCCATTACTGACACAATCACCCACAGCTAGTTACATCGCTAGCTCCCCCGAGGCCGCAGGCTCTGCCTCCCCCAGCGGGTCTTTCCGCGAATCCCTATCTGGCCCCTCCTCACCCGTAGGCACGGTATTCCACAACATCCACGTGCCTCCTGCCAAACCGAACCAACCGAACCAGCCCACGATGTTCCACCATTTCATAGCCGAGCCCAGCGGGATCAAGGATATCGGGATGACCACTGCCGCGCCGCCGCCAACAACACCTCCGCTCGCAGGGAGCAGTATTTCCCCCTTCTCCGGTAAGATGCTAGGGGCGCATTGCTAACTCGGACACGGCAGAACCAGCCAATAGGAAGCCGGTCGAGCGCAATCCGCCGCGTGCTGGCGTCTCGGGGAGGAGGAAGGACAAGCCCGAGATCGATCCGGCGACTGTGGCGGACGGGAAGGGCGACAAGTCGTGGGAGGCGCGGAGGGACAAGGACGGCGGGCCGAAGGAGGGGCTGCATGCTTTCTGGGGCGTCAGAAAGAAGCCTTGACGTGTGAGTGACCTTGGGGAGTGCTGGCTATTTTTCTTTCTTCCCTTTCTTTCATCACAATGGGGTTCAGGTGTGTTTGCGTTTTTTTTTGCATTTGATTTCGTATACCATACATGGCTCTGGTGCTCGGGTTTGCCTACGGGTAATAAACGGTGTGTTTTGTATGTCGTTGTTCCGTGACTTCGGTGTGCGATTCGAGCTCACAGCTGGTGACCCTCGTATTCTGTGGGAGCCACCGTCCCGGGCTTCCCCGTGAGACTCACAATCTCCAACAGTATCGAACGGACTTGGAGCCCGAGTGACGCCGGTTCCACCCAAGTTTGCTGGACAGGGAATTGAAGCGGACGTTCCAGCGACGGAAAGCTCCCGTCACATGCTGCAGATATAGCAGATACCCCTCGTGGCTGATTGCCCTCAACATATCTACAAAGCACCTGGCGGATCGGGCATTTTCTATTTCCCGTTCCCGATGAAACGGGGAAGCATCCATGCGGCTTCTGGAAGGGCCAACTAGTATCGACCAGCATTGGTGTTTGTGTAGACGTCAGCTGCGGTGCAAGTGCGGCCTGTGCCAGGAAGAACAGGGTGTGTTCGGGAGGGAAGGGGACGGGAGGGGGAAGGGCTAGGCGGGCTGGGGTGGAGGAGGGGGAACCGGCAAGGAGGGGGTGGGATAGAAGCTGCGAAAGAGGGGAAGAGGGGGTGGGGGGAAGAAGAGAGAAGTCTCCAACGCCGCCCTTGCCCCGCCTTGAAGGCAGCTGGAGCCGTCAGTGGGTTCTCGCTTTGGCGGTAGGAGCACAGTTTTGCGGGATTTTTTTCTTGTCTCTAATGGAAGTATCTATGCGAGCGAATCATCTGGTCAATTGTGGATCCGGGTTGGCCCCTAACATGGACAGAATGCGGGCTACATAAAGCTCCAACTATCCCCCAACCTGCTTCTTCCTGCCCCACAATAACCATCACCCGACAACTCCTTCTCCTCGTCTACAGAGGCAACTCCTCTTCCCAAACTCGGCGAAGATATTTACACCCTCCCGTCGCCCCATCCCCCCCCACAGGAGCCCAGTGATGTATACCGACACAGTGCCTCCCCTCTTCCGTCCACACCAGCTAACCCAACCCACTCCCAGCCTCGCCCTGACCCCCCAGCACAGCCATGGTCAACTGGACGCAGCAAGCGGACGCGCGGCTCCTCTGGGCGATCCTGAGCACCTGCAGCGTGAAGGTGGACATCGCCGCGGTCGCGGAAGCGTTCGGGATGGGCGTGACGCCGAAGGCGATCAGCCACCGGGTCCAGAAGCTCAAGAAGCTCGGCGGCTCAAAGACCGATCTCGGCGACGGTGAGGAGGATGGTGGCGGTGAGACCGGCGGCAATGCGGCGGCGCCGTCGTCCTCGCCGGCGGCGAAGAGTCCCAGGAGGGTTCGGAAAGTCCTCAAGGGCGGCGTTACGAAGAAGGCTCCTGGAAGCGCCAGGAAAAACCAACAGGCGCACGGCACCCTGGCTTGGCCGCTGGGCGGCGATGGGGGCCAGCCCTGAGGAGCCATCGAAGCCCGGAACCCGCCCGGGGGGAAGGGAGTGGCAATTGCATTTGGGTGCTGGGTCGCTGGTGCGTGCATTTATGATTTATGTAACTGGTTTTTGGATGGGGGGCGGCGGGCGAGAGGGTAGCTGAGGACGATCGATATTCTTGTACTTTGGTTACTTATTCACTTGGCTGCACCCACGTGATCGGGATTAACATGTCTAATGGCTGGTTCTGTGGGGGTATGGGAAGGGTAGAGAGTGGCTATGGGGCTGGGTCAACCAGTAAGTCGTAGATTTCCTGGTTCGGAAAGGCATAAGGAGAGAGTTTGTTGCATCCGACCTATCTTGATCACGGCAAAAGGGAAGACATAGGCTATTAGGCCTAGCTTGCTGGTCATGAGGCACGCACTATTCGTATAGTTATTCCGTTTGTCGTCCGATTAAAGGTTCGTCACGTGCTATCACTCGTCCCCGTGAACCTTTCTGCCCTGCCTCTTCAGTTGCGTTATATGGATCCGTATCACTCCCTGGAAGTGAGTGAATCAACCAAACGTGACTCGAAGACTTGGTGCCCATCGTTCGTGGGCTGCGGTATCGGCTGCGTTGTGATCTTCCTGTCCGAGCATTCGCATCGATTCGGCCAAGTAGAAATCACCACACGTGGCGTCTCGAATCCGCCTCACCAGCGGCGGGGAAGATGGTAGCGATAATTGCCGCTCAAACCCACCACCTTAGCTTCCACTCCTGGGGCTTCCGGGCCGCCCACCAGGGTGGAGCTTTCGTCTTTTCTCCATCTCGAGCGCGAACATACGATATCACTCGCACGCGTTAGCGCAAGTGTTGTCACGATTTCATCTGGGAGGATGGCTGACGCTGTTGTGCGATCAATGATTCATCATCACCATCTGGGAGGATGGCAAGGTTGCATGCGAGTAGCGATATCACCATCCGGGGGACTGACCTGACCGCCTCCATCCGGTGACTCCTTGGATCGGACGAGGTGCGTGGTCTTTGTGTCGAACAAAGAGTGTAAACTCTACATCAGACAAAGGGGGTAAATCCTTTGTCTATCCAGTGGAGTAGCCACTGAGGCGGGTAGAGAGTGTGCGTCCGTGGTTGGCACGCTCGCTTCGTACTGAATACGCACTGTACCTCTTTTCACTCTTTGAAAGTTCATGAGCCTTTGCGGTGGATATCCTGGCATTTGGATACGGCGGCCGTTGCCGGTGGATAGATTTCGTTGGTACACTATGGCCCCAGGACGGGGCCGGGTAGAGGGCGTGGAATAGTGAAACCGCGTCGAGGCCGCCGCAGGCAAGAGGCAGAAGCGCACTTAATGCGGCACTTCACCAGGTTGCACACGATCACTGAAGAGGCGGGTAGATAAATAGCAACTGGTATCGAGTAATGCACTTTGGAGCGCTCCCGAAAGAAGACGTCCGCAGTTTGTGTCGTGGTTAGCCCAGCGTGGAGGATGGGATGGGATGGGAAAGGGGAACTGTGTCATGTTACTACCAACGTGCAGAAGGTGAGCGGGATAAGCCAGGAGTGTGTGTGTCCGTGTGGTGTTTGCCAGTTCTAGAACATTCCCACTCAACTGAATCAGGAGCTTCTCCTGCACTTCTGCCGCGACGGCTCCGTGAGCCTGTCAGCTCTTGTGCCGAACTGGCGGTTTTTGGCGATATCTGCACACGGAAGGGAGGGGTTTATGGCTCTTCCTGATGGAAAACTGGCCGACGGGCTGGCATAAAGGCGGCAGTGCTCGCTGCTCTTTGTGAAGGCTTCCGGGTTTCCTTACGATTCTATGTCAAATCCACCGGCGCCGCGCTCGATAGACGGCGGATATTCCATCGAAGGCTCTGGTCCTGCGCGAAAACTAACCCGGGCCCTTCGGAAGGGACACACCGGAATACCTACTTCTTCCGCTCAGCTCTGACGCCTATTTAGGTCCATTGCCTCGCTCCCTTCCGGAGCGGAGAGACTAACTTACGCTTATACGGACCGGCCAGGTAGCTCAGAATTCCCCCGGAAGAGCTGTTTCGGTTTCAGCTTGTCAGTCCTCCCGTCACTCCCCGCCTTGGTGTTTTGTTTTGAGTTTTGACTAGAAAAGTAGTACACTTCTCGGGAATCACCATGATCGTCTGGACGCCCGAAAACAACCAGAAACTCTTCATCGCCACTCTGGCTGCCCATCCCGAGCTCAAACTTGTACCCACCCCAGTCTCCCCGCCCCTTCATATCCCCGCTTCGCACAAGCTCACAGTAGTACCCCACAGAACTACCAAAAGATCGCCGAGATGTTCGGACCGGATGCGACCGGCAACGGTGTGCGGCACAGATTTCGCTCCATCAAGAAGGCAGCCCGCGAAATCTGCGAAGGCGGCGGGGAGCCATCGTGTCCGCCCAGTTCCAAGTTGCCCAAGATGCCGAAGAAGAGGAAGAGGGCGGCAGCGGGCGGCTCGGCCTCCACTGCGGCCAGTGGAGGGGCCAGTGGAGGGGCGTCACACTCCACCAGCAACGAAAAGGGGAGCAAAGCCTACGTTGAGCACCATGGGCCGGCCGAGGATGAGAATGAGAGCGAGGACGAATCCAGGGCCTGTTGGACGACTGGGAATCTGCACGACGAAAAATCGCAGCCGGAGGCGGAGGAGGACTACCAGGATGTCGGTGGAGATAATTAAAGCCTTGCGGGTAACGGGAGAGGGTGCTTAGGATTTCCGCGGGAATTGGTTAACCTCATGTGGGTGTGGGATTATTTTTGCTGGTTCACCGTTCATCCGCAATTTAACGATAGAATAGCCATGGACAATGGAGTAAAGTGGCCGTGCTTTTCTTATTAGTTATCCGGAAACAAGGAGTGTACTAGAAAAACAAAAACAAAACAAAGGCCAAACAACCAGCAACTACTTCTCAGCTAAGCCACTCAAGCCAACCACATGGCCGGGCCCGCATGCATGTTTCCGACCCAGCGCCATGATTGACCCATACTCTCTCACCCAGCACTTTTGGGAAAGCACGCAAACAGCTCCCGCCCCCACCTCTCATCACCGCCTTTCAAACGCCGTTGTCACTTTGACCACACCCCCAAACTACTCCTACCTGGCCACACGCCACCATTCTCAGCATCGCACTACCCAGCAACACTTTTCGGAATCCGTATATCTTCACCCCACAAAGCTATTTCCGGACAGCCCGGAAAAAAAACATCAACCGACATGCCCAAAGTCGTAAGTGATACCCCGACAACTTCTGGGGAGGGCGGGTGGCTGGGTGGAGAAAAAGAGTTGGGCTGACGGAATGGGCGGGCGAGAAGGTCTGGACTCCGGAGAATGACCGAAAACTCCTGATTCGCCTGATCGAGCGCTCGGCGAAGGCGTACGATACCGTCGAGCTGGCCAAACTATTTGCTGGTATGGTTTCCCCCCTGTGGCCGCTGTTTATAAACTTGCTCAATTCGGTTTCTGCAGGCGCCACTCCCAAGGCCATCGAGGAACGCATCGCCAAGCTGAAGCGAGAGGCAAAGGCTGCAGACGGTGGTGGAGGAGTAGGAGGGGGAGGGGGAGGAGGAGGAGGAGGAGGAAGAGGAAGTGGAGTTGGAGGTGGAGGTGGCAGCGGTGGGGGTAGCGGCAGTGGCGGCGGCAACGGCGCCGGATCGGATACGGCTGCAGACTGTGCCGCTTCTCCTCCCGCCCACGCCAGCGGTGGAAAGAAGACTGCTACGCCGAAGAGGAAGCGTGTCGAGGGCGGCGGAACCAGGGGGCCCCGGAAGAAGAAGGCCAAGATTGTCGACAATGAGTGCGTAGATGACGAGGAGGAAGCCAAGGGCGACTTGGCGCCCCTGGGGATGCTCAAGATCGAAGGCGCCCCGCTGAGCGGAAAGGGGAAGGAGAGGACGGTGGATCGAGACATGAAGTGAAGAAACAGGGAACAGGGTATGGGACGGGATAAGAGTGTACTTTTTACCGGAAGTACCTTGGACGATTGGGGCCTGCTACTTTTTTGCTTGTTTGTGGGGACTCGAGCTACTCTACTTTGGATGTATTCTAACTTGATGCTGTGATGACGATGTCTTTCTCTACATACGTACGGACTCTGCACCCGTCGAAACTGGCTGACAGTGCACCGCATTCCTCCCATCGTATTCTGCATTCCACGTCTCGTACGGGGGGACCCATCGACAATCAAATCATACCCTCCATTGAAGAAGCTAATCCTGAACCGTCTCAACTCCGTGACCGAAACTCTGCATCTGCTCATCCGTGAACGGGGAAACCCTTTGGTCTGTCCCAGCCCGTTTGAGTTCCTCTTCATCCGTGTTCTAGAATCTTCTCCCGTACGAGGTCTCCGGGAAGGGGGGAGAGGGGTCGGCTGTATGTCCGCGTTCCGTCGTCAGGCTGCCGGTCCGTAAGCTCATATATCCCGCGGCCCTCTGTCCTCTGTCCTCCTCCTCCTCTCCTACCTCTTCACACACAGAGTACTCCCCGGCCTTCCCCCCCTCCCACCTCAGCGCTCTCAAAATGAAGTGGGACGGTACTCCTCCCCTTCCTCCTCCCCAACCTTTCCCAGCTAATACCTTCACCTCCTCCATTAGCAACCGCGGACCAAAAGCTGCTGCTCACGATCCTCTCTGTGCACAAGTTCACCGTCGACTACGCGTCCGTAGCCGCTGTCATGGGCTGCACGCCGCGCGCCTGCGAGGAGCGTCTCAAGAAGCTGCGGAAGCAGGCTGGCATCACCACCGCCGCCGCCGGTTCGCCGGTCAAGAAGCAGCAGCAGCAGCAAGCCGCTGGTGTATCCTCCTTCTCCTCCGCAGCCGCCGCCGCCGCCACTGGGGGTCACGATCATGCTCGTGACGATGGGGACACTCCCCCGACGGCGACGGTAAAGAAGCGACAGGGAAGGACGGAGTTCTCGATGGCCCGTACAAGGGAAGGCGTCGAGATCCCACTCGGAGTACTGCTCGAGGTCAGCCCCATGCCGGTTAATGGCTGGTTCGAGGAGGAGATCTTCGATGAGGACGAGAGTGGTGGCGGTGGGGTTTGGGGCGAGTGAGTCGGGGTTTGGAGTAGAGCGGCGGACAGGCTGCATGGTGGGTTTTATCGTAATGTTGCATACGGGGATATGTACGGGATAGATAATAGAGATGGAATTTTTTGGGCCGCTTGGTCTGTTTCGAGTGCGAACGTATGACACTGTCGTCTTTTCATTGCTCTATTACACCTACCTAAGGACTTGTATAACCACCCGTGATAGCGAATAGTGAGTGGGAAAGATCAAGGATATCCGAAACAGACTAGTATTCCGACTGCAGCACCTTCTTCAACGCACCCATCTGCGCCTCCGCATCCTCCACCTTCCTCTGGGCAACCTCAATCTTGCTGACCAACCAATCGACTCTCCGTCCACTCTTCTTCTCGCACGCCGCGAGGGCCTGGAGCTCCTCCTCGTACTTCACGATATCCGTCGTCTCGGCCTTCACCACTGCCTTGAGACTGAGCATGTCCATTTTCGCTTTCAACACCTTGTCCGCCAAGAGACGTTCGAACGCAGCGCGGTACACAGGCTTTCCGGGCTTGATGGCGTATGGCCGACCGTGCTTGTTGATGATGCTGATCATCTCGACCTGCTCGAGCGCTTGCACAGCGTCCTCTCCGCCCGAGGACTTGAAGAAATCGTGGAAGAGGACGTCGTTGTAGCGGAGGGAGTCCTCCGTTGTGAGCCGCTTGATGAGGTACCAGGCCTGTTCCGCTGTCCACTTGCGCTTGGCAATCTCAGTACCGTCGAGGAAGTAAAGCTTCAGGATCTCAGAGGCGGAGTTGAGGATGATCTCGTGGACGGCTTGCTGCGGGGTTTCGCCGGCTTTGATCCGCCGCGCGAGGAACCCGAGGTCCGTCAGACGGCCACCGAGCGCGGCGATACTGTCGTCGAGCTCCTTCATCAGCTTCTCGTCGTGCTTGATGCTGCGGTCGGTTTGGCTGTCGGTTTGGCTGTCGAGATGGTGGAGGACGTAACGTTTCGCACTTTCGGGATTCGCGTCGCCGAGGAAGACGGTGCGGAAGACGCGGTTGGGGAGGGACTTGGCGAGGGATTTCTGGAACCCAATGTCGTTCGTGACGAAGATCACGTGTGCGACGTTGGTGGAGACGACGAGTGCCGCCCAATCCGCGAGTTTGTCGTAGATCACGCTGTGGCCTCCGTGGTGGAGAAAGTTGTCGATCACGACGACCGGCCGGAGCTGTGGGTTTGCGGACAGGTACTTGTCGTCAGACATGGCCTTGTCACGTTCATTGTCGTTTTTGTGCTCCAGTGCGACGGCCTTGAGGGCTACAGCCGTGTTCTGAAGTATCTTGGCGAATTGGTTCTCGAGCGTCTGCGAGAAGCCCGCTGTAGTTCCGATGGCTCCTTGGGCTGCAAGGTCGAGGAGGCTGCTGATAGAGTTAAGCCATGAGAATACAGGTCGATATCCAACCTGGGATGCTGCGACGGTGATGGCGGCCGAGTCGCCATGGGCCTCGTGGATGGGCTCGCAGTCGATGAGTAGGACGTTCTTCCGGCCTCCTAGGGTGCTATCCATGATCAACTCGCTCTTTCCGGATCCACGAGGACCCTGAACGACGATGAATGTCTCCTCCGACTCCTGTAGCCAGCCCTCGATCTGTTCGACCGCGGCCTTCCGCTCCTCCCATAGCGCAGAGAGATCCTCCGACTCCTGCTCCTTCTTGAACACGAACCGGTCCACGGTATTCTTCTTTACCCATCCCCAGTACACGTTTTCGGAGAAATGCAGGGAGTGGGTGATCTTTGCGTGGATAAAGAATGTTCTGATCGGATCAAAGACCCAGACAGCGATGACACCGGCGAGTGCGGCAAAGATTGGCAACCAGATCCTGGGATGGTTCATCATCCAGTCGCGAATATAATGAGGCTTCATACCGCGTTCGTACAGGATCCTGAGCGTAACACCCCCCTCTTTGCCAGCGATGGCCGCAATCTCCGGCACTTCAAACCCGTGCAGACAGTTCTTCGCACTGGTGGCACTCCTCATACGCAAAAACTGAATTATCGCGAACCTTGGCTCCTTGCCACCAGCTGGGGAAAGGGTGATATCCGCGATCTTTCCATACCGCCGGAACAGCGCATACAGCGCCTCCTGACCCAACTCGCCCCCTTCCACAAACTCCACCTTCAGCCGTGTGCTCGGGAAACGATATAGATCCTCCAGCCAGGGGTTCCCGCGAACTAGGAAGGAGCGGACGTTCGAAAACGGCGCGAACCAAGGTTTTACCCGTTGCTTCTTCAGATAGGCTTGCACCGCGTTTTCGATCCTCGCCGGGTCGGGGGAGGTGAATTTGACGAATGCGCCGCCGTCTTTCTTTCGTGGTATTATTTCCGTGATCTGGAAGCCTGGAGAGTTGGACAGGTCCGGGGGAAGACATTGCCCCTTGATCCGCGAGTCGATCGACTTGTTGTCATAGGGCACCACCAGATAACGGAGATCGTAGACGGCCATCTTGAGGGGGAAGACATCTATACGTGGTAGTTGTCGAGTCAGTAACGGTCGCTTCTACTTTCGACAACGTGGTCACTGACTGTCGAAGTACAGCAGTGATTCCTCGGGCGTTTTGTCGATGAAGCCTGTTTTCTCCGTGCCGACTGCGCTAGTAGGGCGCCGGAACTGAAGCCGTGCGACCGCGAGCGGGGGTGTGCGCAGAACAGGTGAGAGGAGGCGGGTGCGAGGTGCCCCTAAGCACCACGAAGCCGTGAGGATGCGGTTCATGACAAAGATGGTCTCTCCACGGCGGGAGCGGGGAAGAGCTGGATTCTCTCCAGTTGTTTGCAGGGTGACGTCAGTAGTGCTAGTTAGAGACTAGCGAACCGCCAAGAAATGGTCAATGCGTCAGCCCAAGTCAGATGCAGAATTCCATGGTCACTTCGGCACAGCGACCAACAATCGAAACAGTCTCGTTAGCCGCGCAGAAACACAATCCAGACCAGACACCGCCCATACTGCACGATCCGCCTCACACTTTACACACACCATGCCGCGACCCAAGCGTCCCGCGCATCCGATCTCGCACAGCGTGGACGCCCTGAACCGTTCCGGGGCGGGTCTCGCGCCCTCCAAGCGTCCCAAGTTCGACGCGCGCAACCCGCACCTCGCCGCGCCGGACGCGCCAGAGACCGAAACCGACATCTTCCTGGAGGTGGACGAGGGCGCGATCGGCAAGCGCCGGGTCCACCGGAATGCGGTCGAGCTCGAGGGCTATGAGACGGATTCCTCCTCCGAGGGGTTCGACGCCACTCGGAAAGCCTGGGCCAAGGCGGATGGGAAGCAGAAGGAGAAGGCGAAGAAGGTGGATGACGACGACGACGATATGTTCGGCGGGGACGCGGACGAGGACGAGGTGGACGAACTAGAGAAAGATCAGGATCGCGGTGGTGTCGGCAAGAAGGATAGGAACGTCAAGTTCTTGGAGCTGGACGATATCGAGGGACAGGAAGAGGAGGGGGCTATGGGGGAGATACCGGTGCCGCCGCGGTTCCCGGATATATTCAAGGACGAACGTCGGGGTGAGTCCGAGTCCAGTGACGACGACGAGGAGAAACTCGCCGAGGAAGGGATAGACGAGGAAGTGGGCGCCGGGGGCCGGAAATCGCACGCGCCAAAGAGGGAGGCTTTCAACATGAAGAGCGAAATGGAGGACGGCCGTGTCGACGCCAGCGGAAACTTCATCCGTAAGGCGGCCGAGAAAGACGCGATCCACGACAGCTGGTTGGCGGGCATCAGCCGCAAGGATATGAAAAAGGCGAGGGAGGCTATGGAGAAGCGCGAGCTCGAGCGCAGGGAGCAGATACGACGCGACGACGAGGTAATAACGAGCGAGGTCCTCTCGCGACTGATCGTGTGTCTTGACCGCGGCGAGAGCATCCTGGAAGCTCTGGCGCGACTGGGGGGAAAGAAGAAGCCCGATGTCAGCAAGAACAAGAATCGATGGCGGCAAAAGAAGAAGGCTGCGGCCGAGGACGAGATGCAGGTCGACAAGGGGAAGGGCAAAGAAGCGGGAGATCCGGCTGAGGTGCGGCGGAAGGAGATGGTCGAGAAGATCACCGGGGCTGCAGATATACTCCTCACTCGCGGCCAGCCAGAGGTTTACGACGAAACGAGGGAGAGCCTCATGCGGCAGTACAAGCGGGAAACCGGGGACGACTGGGTAGATCCCAAACCGGAGGAGGTGGGGACGGACGATGCGGCGGCAGACATGAGGCAGTGGGAGTACAGGTGGACGGACGGAAGGGACGACGGCTCCACATACGGTCCGTACGGTAATGCGGAGATGAGGACCTGGAACGAACATGGCTTCTTCGGGGAAGGAGTCGAGTTCAAGCTCGCCGGTGGGATCGAGGGGTGGACCAGGGCGCCGGGCTTTGTCTAGAGCCGATGCATACACGCCTTTCCAGTGGAACCTGTTCGCTGGCCAGTTGGCTCCTGCCAGTCCAGGTGGTCCGAGTCCGGATAATCGGTTGGTTGATGCATAGTAATGTTGATACATAGTAATGAACTCGTTCGGTTGCCGGTTCTATACAGTCCGTATAGAGGCATGTGGGTGTGCGATCGGCCTAAGCCTGCTCCTGCCGGTCATTGAGCGACTAGATTTTGCTTTTGTCCTAGCAATTTGTCCACATGTGAAACCATGGAACACCGTATACCAGTTCGGCCAGTTCCAGCATACGTACACGGTATCCGCCAGCTTGAAAGAATTACAGCCAGAAGATCCGCAGACGACATCGACGCGGCTTCCCATCCCACCCCGCAAGACGACAACGAAAAAGGGTAAAGGTAGATACACAGTGCCCGTCGTTTTGCTAAAGTGGTACACAATACATACCTATGTACCCACCAAAGTACAGACGATTAAATAGGAATAAAAATGGGCTGCCAAGAGAGAAGAAGAGAAGGGTGGCTGGTGGCAGCGGCGCCGGCAGCGGAGTTGCAGGGTGGTCCCGAGGCGAAGGAAGCCACGATGGTTTGTTCATCCCCGCACGAGATACCGAATTCAATACGGTCCGTGTGATGCATTGTGCGTATATGTCCCGATCACTCACGATGGTTGTCATTGGACTATTGGGGCTCGGCATCGCTGTGTGGAGACGTGAAAGAAACCACTGCCACGATGACTCCGATTCTCCTTCAACAAGAGCCTAGGCAACCATTACCGCATGGTTGCCGGCGTCAACGGATACTGCCAAAAGAACAGTGAGGCTGGAAATCCCCCTCGTGAAGGTACCGTCCCTTGTGAGGAAGCAACGACAGTACTCGAATGCGTGGCGGCTCGACACGCCAGGGCAAACAAAGAAGCGATGAAAGCGACGTACCTACACCTTCACGGTTCTCCGCAGCCACATCGCAGTCGCTTCCGGATCAGCAGCAGTACGTATCGCACCGGCGTGGGTGGGAAATTCCGCAAGCCGGGGCTGCTTGGGACTGTAGATCATCGCCGGGAGCCAGTTCTTTTTTTTTTTTTAATCTTTTTTTTTTTATTTTCGCTTTTTTTTTTGGCTGCTCTGCGGCTAAATTTGAACTCTTTTCCACCCCGGGGCCCTATGCCCATGCAATTTTGTGTTTCTTCCTCAACCACGTCCACCGTAACGCACTCCTTTACCACGGAATATATCGCACTGGCCCTAGAAGGGCATCCGGCCTTCGCACGCAGACAGACAACAGTGTTGCGTGTTTTGTCCGATTTTTTTTTTTTTTTTGAAGCGGAAGGTGAATTTGCGAGCGTCCGACTGCGCCCAGTCCTGCATTTGCAATCTTGAATGGCTTGAAGTCATCAAATCCCTGCTCAATGCGTATGGCTTTGGTGACTGGAACGGGTGGCGGTTTGACAGGGAACGAGACAACGATGATATCAGATAAGATAGAAATCGATTGATGATGGCAACGTGATGAAGATTTTCGATCCGCCACCTTGCGCCGGTTGAAATCCGGCAGGCACCGCAGCAGCCCTTCCATTATGTCTCTCTTGGCAATCTCTTTTTGATTTCATTTAATTGTGGTGTGGGCACTCTGTATCTACTTTGATTATTATTGATAAGTATTGTGTAACTATGTAAGATGTAACTACCACTTTCGTAAAACGACGGGCATCGTGTACCATTTCTCCATGCCGAAAACCCAGCCCAGTGCCCACGTCCATCCCCAGTACAAGCACTCTATTTTGTGTATTTATATATTCATTGCTCGCATGCGACTTAGATAGATCATGACGACGTTGCAAGCTCCCCCTTGCCCTCCACCCAGGCGTATCCCAAGAAGATATGGAGCGCACCAAAGAGACAATAAAGGAAAGACAAAGGAAAGGACAAAGGAAAAACACGGCCCTTACGGAGTCCGCTCCTTCCCTCTCCCTCCGCTCCCGGAGTTCCCATTCTGACGCCTCACTCTCCGCGCCACCCCCAGCCGACTAACCACCCCTCGCATCCGTGGAGGAGAGGAAGTCCATCTAGATAGTGTATCGCCTGGCTGCACCTCCAATCGGCAAGGAGGCCCCGGATCTTGAGCCGGCTCTTCCCCCTCCCGCTTTCCTTCCACACCTCTGCCGACAGGATCTTCTGCTGGGCCTTCCATTCGGGGCAGGCGTTGAAGAGGTGATCCCGCGTCTGTGTCCTGTGCATGGGGGGCCACCAGCACTGAACGGCGGTCCGATTCTTTGTCCAGTGTAGGCACTGCCCGGTAACAAGTGACCTGTCTTCGGCCGGCAGAACCTAGAGGCGGGCCTCTTGGAACTGCCTGCTACCGTTGTGTCTGGCCGCTGCTTTGCTGGCAGCTTGTACTTCTTCTGGGAGGCCCGTCCTCGCGCCCACTGCCACGACTCCGCTCCGAGATCTCCCGCTTCGGGTGTGCAAGAGATCTGGGGAGCGGCGTCGCCCTCGCCTCCACCCGATCCGAGCAGCTTGGCCATTCCACGCCGCGGGCATCTGGCTCCTCTGCTGCTTGGGACACCTTTGTGCGCTGGGAACCACCGGATTTCAATGGCGACGCCTGGTCTGGTCCTCCGCAGCGCTGCGACATGCCTTCTTGCCTGGATCCGAGTGCGTACTTCCGGCTCCTCTGAGGCCATTCGCTTGACGGCGGCCTAGGCATCGGTGAAAATTGTGGCCCTTTCCGGGATCATCCCTCTTCTCGTAGCAGTTTCCAGCTGCGGAGCCCTGGCAAGAGCGCGCATTCCGCATCGTATGTAGGCCTCCTGGTTGTATCCCATGTGTGTTTTTATGTCCACCCAAGTGTGCTCGCGCGGCTCCTCTAGCGAGGTAGGACAAGTACTTACTCTATGTCGTAGGTATGTATGTACTTCTCCAACCCAACCAACAAGGCAGTTAGCGCATAGGTAACCACCGATGATTGCTACAACCAAGTATGATACATTATGTACATACATTATACCGGTGAGCGTAATCACTTTATCCGTTCAACAAGCGAAATCTTAATTCGACGACGGTCGCAACGTGTGCGGTCCGTCCGCTTCCGTTCGAAGGAGGAGGAAAACAAAGAACAAACAAAAAACGGAGGCGGGACGGGACAAATTGGAGGGGAGGGGATACAACCAACCAAAGGGCCGGATAACCATTTGCACGCATGCTTGGCCCGACTTGACTGACAGCTCGACTCGGGTTCGCTTGACCCGGAAACTGTACGCCGTACTTACATTCCGTACTGCACTGTGTGTGCATCTATGTGAGCGCAGCGAGGCATGAGCGGCGATCGCCGGGCCTGGCCAGGTGCGGATGCGGGGCCCGGTGTCGGCGAGACCTGGATGGTCAGTTGGGATGCGCTGTGTAGCCAGCTGCGGAGTGGCCGTCGCGGAGTGGCCGTCGCGTGAGCGCGTTTTCCGCTGTGGTGTCTGAGGATGCACGTTTCCGGGTTTATGATATCCATGTGGGAGAAAAAAACAGCCGCTTCACGCCGTGGTCTCGACCGTTCGGAGGGTCCTACTGTACGTACCTACTCACACATGTAGCTGCTACACATCGAAGGTCTCCCTCTGCTACTACATCCCCCCCGCACGCGTAGAGCAGTTCCGGCAGCTGGCAGGTGCTCGGGTCTTCCCTCTCCGTCCTTCCGTGCTTGCCGGGGCGGTGGTTGCGGGCTTTTTTTGTGGCTGGGAGGCACATATTCGAAGTGGTGGGACTATCCGGAACACCGACTGCACTGGGATGGGATCGTGAGTTGGTAGACCGGCTCTAGCGGGCTGCTTGCGCGAGGGCTTCTCGAGCCGAATCGCTGCGTGAAGTAACTTCCCGCGCTGGTCTGGAGACAAACTTAGGGGTGGACCCATCGACGACGGACGCAGCCTCGATAGGGCGTGGGTGCGTCCATTCCACCCCCGTATCATCTCATCTCACTGGGGCGGTTTCAGAGTCGGAAGGGCAGTGTCTTGTGCGTTGGAGTTCGTCGGAGTTTCGGGTGCGGAGTTTCGGAAGCGGAGTTTCGGGATTTCGGGAGCTTGGGCTTTCGTGGTGCTGGAGACCCATTCCAAGGCACATCGGGAAGACTGGGGCATCAGCGGGGGGACGCAGGAAGGAACAAATAGCGCGCTCCCTCACCCTTAGCGCAGCCGGGAAGCATCTCTGTGGCCGGGGTGCTGCCACGCGCACAGAGGAGCACTCGCGCCACTCAGCGGGGGCCGGAGTTTCGGACCTGCACGGAGTTTCGTAACTGCGCGCAGCGGGCGGGAGGAACGGCACTATCGCCCCTATCGCCGCTAAGTACGTACCGCACCTGACTGGCTGGTTGACTTTTGCTGTTGGTGAGCGGCATAGTTACCAAGTCGCTATGCATTCTCGGACGAGAGAGCCAACGGGTGGCCGTGCCAAGCCCGCCCAGCCCACGCCGCACCGCTGTCACCGCACCACGTTTTTCTCATTTATTTATTGCTTTCTCGTCCCCGGCGCGGCGGGGATTGCCGGTGCAGTCGAGGCATGGGAGTGGGGTATGTGTGGATGCACATACTGCAGAGCAGACTCCACTTCGGTCCGGCGAACCGGTTTTATTTTCGAAGCGAGGAAGGCTGCGCGGCAGAGCACCGTCCTCACACCTCGTATAGATAGCATCTCCATGCCCAAGTACTTATTGACTATTCGCGCGAGAGGGCAGTGGCGGCGAGGCGCAGGTGGCGCGTGCAACGTCAGCCAGCCAGTCATCGGTCGGTCGGTCGGTCGGTCGGTCAGTCGTGTCAGCCCCGCCGTTTCTGGTCTGGTCCAGTGGTCTGTTCTCGCTGTCTGCCCAGTGCCCGCAGCCCGCTCCCGCAGCCGAGCCCCGTCAGGACTATCTATACATAATATATCTATTCATATTATCCATATACGGGAGATGACAGTGGCTTGGGATGGGAGCAAGAATAGCAGAGCGCAAAAAAACAAAAACAGCAGAGTGCTTACTCCCACGTTTTTCTTCCCCTTCGGTTTCACGGTCCCGTTGCTAGTCTAAGGCGTGTTCCGCAGCTGCAGCCAGCGCCGTCACACGGGCAAGTCCATGCTCGGGTCTTCTGATCAATCGTCATCTGCTATTATTGCATAATTCCCCCCGCCCGTCCAATGCGATCGCGCCGCCGACGAACGGACGGAACGAACGGAGCAGGGCACTCTTGGCTCGGGAGAACGGGCGAAAAGACCAGTCGGCTGCTGTTGTCGGGGCACTGGCCCGGAAGCCACTGTCTGGCTGTTCCAACCGGATAATCGTCGTGGGGGTTCGTTCTGGTGGCCCGCTCTGGTTCTGTGGTGGGCGCGAAAATCGCGGATTCTCGCTGCCTGTGCCCGTTAGCGCGCTGGACCGTGTTGCCCGACTGAGTTCAGGTTCGCCACTCGTGTGTGGCGCAGGCGCGGCGTGGGCGCCGGCGTTCGCAGCGGAACTTCTGCAGATCGTGGGCGGGGCGTGTGCGGCGACGCGGGGGCGGCGAGAGGAATCGTGGTGCGTGCGTGAGTGGCTCGGATACGGGGCCGGACAGGGTTGGTGGTGGGCGGAGATCTGCCCAGAATAGATGTCTGTGTAGAGCATGGGACAATCCAGGAACGCACGAGAAGCCGGGGAGCAAGGAAAAAGCAAGCACGGTGTCACCCCCAGCAAACTCAACGCCGACAACTGCTGGCCGCCAACTAACGCCGGCGTGGAGGGCGGAGACCATCACCACTATCTTTCTTTCGGCCGAAGATGCTGCGCTCAGTCGGTCATGTCGATGCTTGCTCGCTGGCTGCGATAACTGGCTGTGTACCGTAAGGTACAGGAATTAACGGGCTATGGCTACGGTCGGCTGCGGCGTGTCCTCGAATGGAATATCTTCGTCCTTTTTCTTTTCCTTTCGTGTGTTGTCCGTCTTTTCTTTCCTGGATACTTGATAGTGCGTCCACCTCGATCTCTCCTTGTTTTTTTCCCTCCCAGCTTTTCCTTCGCTGTCACCATCGAGTATATCCTCCTCCGGACGGAAAAAAACAAGACGTGTGGAGATATCGATCTGCTCTCTTCCACTGGTGGGTGAGCTCCAGCCTGGTTGGCAACGGGACCCCGTACGATACCATAAATATACACCTCGATACTGACACACTCGCAGACAATATCGTCACCGCCCGTCCTCACAAGTAGCCGCCCCGACGGATACACCCAACGATGTCGGACCCACGCATCGGGTCCTGGATGGACTTCTCGGAGAGCGGAACGTCGACGCCGCTGTCGAGCGGCTCCACAACGCCGCGGCATCCCGAGCGGGTCTACCAACGCCCGGCGGGACTGGACACGCCGGACCTCGAGAGCGCGAACGAGAAACTGGCCCGGATCCAGCACCAGAACAACATCCACTACATCCGCCGCCATGAGGTCGCCTCGCCACTGTCAAACCGGAGCACCACCCACCTCAACCCGGCCACGGAGATGAGCCAGATACCCGAGATGCCCATGTTAAAGGCGGCGGGTCTGGCGGGAACACTCATGGTTGCTGCGTTCTTGAATGTATGTCGACCCTCCCCCCGGGTGGTTGGTTGGTTGGTAGGATGGATGGATGCTGAGCGCGAACGCAGACTCTCTCGGTCCAGGCCATGGTCATCGCCATGCCCTCTATCGGCGAGGCACTCGACATGCCGCCGAGCCGGCAGCAGTGGATCATCACGTCGTACGCGCTCACCTTCGGCTGTTTCCTCCTGCTGTGGGGCAAGATCGGTGATATCTACGGGAAGCGGCTCGTGTTCCTGATCGGCGGCGTCTGGGTTTCCGTGACGACGCTGGCTACCGCCTTCAGTCCGTCCGAGATAGTCTTCGATATCCTGCGCGCGCTGTCGGGTCTCGGCGCTGCCGCAAACGTGCCCGCGGCTATGGGCATCCTGGGCACCAGCATCCCGCCGGGCCAGGTAAAGAGCTACGCATTCGCCATATACGCGGCCGGCGCGCCGCTGGGCGCCATCATGGGGACGTTAGTGGTGCGTTGGTTCCGATTCTGTCTGCAAGCTAGGGCTCGCGCGCTGACTCACACGGCTCATGTAGGGCGGTGTACTGACGCAATACGCCACGTGGCAGTGGATCTTTTACATGGTCGCCATCATATCCATGGTGGTGACCGTGGCCGCGTACTTTGTGATCCCGCGGCCCCGCCGCAACCACTCGGTGACCCCCGTGGAACGGCCGACGCTCGACTACTTTGGCGCGCTCCTGATCACGCTCAGCCTGGTCCTGCTCATCTTCACGCTGTCGCAGGGCAACACCGGCGACGACGGCTGGGCGAAGCCCTACATCCCGAGCTTGATGCTTGTCTGCGTCATCCTGTTCATGACCTTCGTCGGCTGGGAGTGGTGGCTCGAGAACAAGACGAAACTGGAGCCGCTCATGCGCATGAGCATCTGGAGCAACAGGGGTTTCACCATGTCCATGATCGTCACTGGATTCTTCTGGGCTAGCTTCAACAACTACATGATCTACGCCACCTTCTTGTACGTCCCCTCCTCGCTTCCTCCTCCCCTCGCACTCGCTGACCGTCGTCCGACAGCTACCAAGAGTTCCTCGACCTCTCGCCGATCGCGACCACACTGCGGTTCCTCCCGACAGGTGTGGCCGGCGCGCTGATCACGATCATATCCGGATACCTCCTGACCCGGGTGTCGGGCCAGCGCATCCTGGTGGTGGGCGTGGTCTGCTCGAGTCTGTCATCGATGCTGATGGCTGCGCCGATCCCGCCGGAGACCTCGTATTGGGCCTTCGGGTTCCCAGCGATGGTGCTGGCCGTGGTCGGTGCCGACACCGTGTACCCGTGTCTGTCGCTGTACACGACGAGCCGCATGCCGATGCGCGACCAGGCGCTCGCCGGCGGCATCTTCAACACCGTCGGCCAAATCGGCCGTGCCGTCGGTCTTGCGCTCGCCACCGCCGTCGACGTCAGCATCCGCAAGAACCACGGCAACCTGCTCGGCGACGTCGTCCCCTCCGTCAACGCTTCGGGCGAGGAGGGCAGGGAGAAGTGGGTCCTCCTCGCCGCCCTGCGCACCACGCAGTGGCTCAACGTCGGCCTGGCGCTCCTTGCCCTCGTCGGCGTCATCGTGGGCCTCAGGAACATTGGCAAGATCGGCGCTGCGAAGCCGCATGGCGACAAAGAGGATCCTGACAAGTGAGGGCGTTTTTTTTTCTTCTCTTTCTGTTCTTTTCTTTTTCGTGCGAATTGGCACTGCATTGCGTTGGGAGGGGTTGGTCTTTTCGTTTCGTTTCGTTTTTTTCTGGCGTTAGTGTGTTTGTCCTTGGGGTTTTTTTCTTCTTTTTTTTCTTCTTTTTTTTTCCCCTTTTGTTTCTTGGAGTTGTAATGGGGTTGGGGTATTTTCTAGATATGTATTGCGTTAAAATTGCTGCGAGGAACGGACGCAGAGGTGGAGGGATGGATGCATGGATCGATGCACTATGATAATTGATGCGGATGTGGGGGGGGATGGATCGATGGATGCACGGATCAATGCATTAGTGGATGCATGGACGGGACGGATGGCTGCTGGAGGGATGGAGAATGGATGTACCACGGCCTGGCCTTTGGGATGAGACGATGTACTTGTTTATATACGAACCGACATAACTATCGGCTACCTACTTGACTACCCGAAAGAAACAAAGGAAAAAAAAAAACTGCTTCCCAGAAGTCTACACGCTCATCTCCATCTTGATGCCCGCATGGGGCTTGTACCCCTCGACGACGATATCCTCGACCTTCATTTGCTCGACCTCCTTCAGACCGCCGCCGCCAGGGGTGTTGAACCTGACGGTCGGCCAGTCCCTGGGCTCCCTGTCGAGCTGCACCCTGAGCGCGTCGACGTGGTCGGAATAGACGTGCGCGTCGCCCATGCAGTGCACGAACTCGCCGGGGCCCAGGCCGGCCGCGTGGGCGAGGATATGCGTGAGCAGGGCGTAGCTGGCGATGTTGAACGGGACGCCGAGGCCCATGTCGCACGAGCGCTGGTAGAGACAGCAGCTGAGGCGGGCGTTGGTGGAGACGAAGAACTGGGCGAACATGTGGCAGGGCGGGAGGACCATGTCCTTGAGCGCGGCGGGGTTCCAGGCGGAGAGGACGATGCGGCGATTGTAGCGGTCGTGCTCGAGACAGCGCAGGACCTCGGCGAGCTGGTCGACGCCCTCGCCCGCGTAGTCGGCGTCGCACCCGCGGTACGCCGCGCCGAAGTGCCGCCACTGGAACCCGTACACCGGGCCCAAGTCCCCCGGCGCCCGCGAGTGGAACCCCAGTGCGTCCAGGTTCTCGCGCGACCCGTTGCCGTCCCAGATCTTGATCCCCGCCGCCGACAGCGCCGCCGACGACGTCGACCCGGATATGAACCACAGAAGCTCGTGCACGACCGCCCGCAGGAACACCCGTTTCGTCGTCAGCAGCGGTAGCACGCCCCCCCGGAGATCGAACCGGAGCGACGGCGGCGCGAAGAGCGCGATCGTGCCCGTGCCCGTCCTGCCGCCCCGTCAGTTCTCCGTGCGTTGCCGCTGTGGCGCGCGGGAGGGGAGGGGAGGGGAGTACCGGTCTGGCCGAACTTCACCTTCGGAGAGAATCCGGCGGATCAGGTCTAGGTACTGGTGCTCTTCGTGTTGCTTTGTCGTGGGGACCGCCGCGGGAATCGTCGACTGTGGAGCCGTCGCTTGCTCTGCCTGTTGCGTTGCCATTGTTGCTGGGTGGTGGTGCTGAGCGGTTGCGGGCTGCAGCGCGTCTAACGGTGGCGTTTGCATTGGGTCACGTGAAGCGCTAGCGTAGACTGGCCATGTACCACATGGGGGCGGTATCACGTTTTCTCACTCGGTTATCTTTGTACCACCACCAGGAATTAGCCCCCGGGCGCGGGCTTCGCGACCCGACGTAGTACGACTCTGCGGCGGACATGGCAACTACAAGCGGCCGCCGGGCGAGGGGATCGAGGTCTGAAGGATACACTTTCGAGTGCGACGGCTTCGCCATCCTGCGGATACATATGTCAGCCCATCTGCTTTCTCGCTCGGCTGGACAGGCCGGGGTGCTCCCGTTACGTAAGTGATGGCAGTCCACGCAACGGATGGCACATTCGGGAACGCAAGTTCCTGGTCCGTCGTCGTCCCATTCCACCTCCTCGTCCGGAATACGGTGCGCTCTGGCCCCGTTGAGTCTGGGAATATCTGCAGGCCCGGGTCGGAAAGGGTACGTAGTGGCCGACCGAGTGCTCGAATGTTGTCGCTCAACATGAGTGAAGAGAAGGAAAAGGAGGACAGAGGGTGGAGCGGCGCTGCCTTTTTATTGAGAGAGCTGACAAACGGACACCGCATAGACTGCATGTCCGCAGTGGCCATGTGCCCGCGCAGACGGCCGGCGTGCTCTGGGATATTCTTGGTCTCGTGGCACAGAAAGCTAATGGTGCTACATTACGAGACGTAGCTAGTCGTCGTGGACGACTCCCAAGTGGTCACAGCTTCTCACATCTGCCGGGTTTGGTACGTATGTTACGTACAGGCTTTGAGCGCATCACGGCAGGCGTTCGAACTGTCCACCGCATGCGCTTTTCGACAACTCTAGTTCCCCTCCGGCTTCCGGCCAACCACGTGCAGCATGAGCTGATACGCGTGCACCTTGCAGCTGTTCACCTCTGCCAGCGATTCCGCGCACTCGGCGAGTACCTGCTCCGGCTTCATGCCCAGGTACCGCGTCAAGGGAGCCATTCCGTAGGACTTTGTCACATCTCGCGTCAGCACGGGCGAGAGATTCGCAGAGCTTGGGGGAAGGCGAACCTCCAAGCCAGTAGCACACGTCAACGCGATGATCTGTCCGACCTTCTTCATCTCCGGGTCCTTTGGCCAGGCGCCCCAGGGCTGCTTGATAGGGTGCAGCTGGACATCGACGAAGCCGGCGTCCTCGACGAACGCCTTCAGCGCCTCGCCCGTCGGAAGCGTGAACCCGGCGACCTGGAGCGCGGCCCTGAGCTTGGCGAGGTAGGACTCCAACGCGCTGCCCGTGAACGTGCCATCGTTGCAGCAAAGGCTCGTCGAGCCCTCGGCCAGCTCGATGTAGCCGCCCGGCTTGGTGTGGCTGCAGTAGCTGCGGGTCAGCGGGTGAGCCATATATCGACGCCGGGCGGGAGAGACGCGCTTGTACATCTGTCGGAGATACTTGGGCCAGTCGCGGATGCTCTGCGCGATGTTGCGCGAGTGGATGAAGTCGAAGTGGTCCCGGCGGTACGTCCAGTCCAGGTCCAGATCGTCGACTTCGAAACGGACGTTCGGAACCACCCTGCACGAGGAGAAAGGAAACGTGTCAGCTACGGACACTGGTCGCCCTGGTGGACGCCAAACCATTCTGGCTGGATGGGGCTCAGGTCGACCCCGATCACTTCGGCGGACGGAAACACCTCGCCGATATCGAGCGCCCAGATCCCCGTCCCGGTGCCGCAGTCCAAGATGTGCTGCGGGTTCTTGGGAAGAGGCGCCACGTAGAGGTCTCCGTGGAGCGAGAGCAACTGGAGGTGGTGGTACAGATCGAGTCTGGTGCCGGGTGTCAGCCTTCGGATTCCATCGCGAACAGGACCAGAGTACGGACCTGTCTTGTTCCTTCTATTCCCCCCAGTCAGCGTGGCGCCATCGACCGGTTAGTCGTCCAGCCGGCGCACCACTCACCTCGTCGTTGGGGAGCATATACTTCCCCTCGTGATAGCGATGGTACCGTCGGCCTGCGCGAATCAGCATCCCGCGCTTCAAGGCCAGTGTGAGGATCCCGGACCGTTCTCGTACACATAGTCCACGATCGAGCTGGTGATGCTGTGCGTCGAGCTCTCGAAGGTGCTCGAGTACCCTGAAGAGTCCTCTAGCTCGTAGTCGACTTCCAACTATCCAGCCTCTCTGTCAGCCTGCGGTCGAGCCAGGGACGCCGCGAGGGAGGAGTACAGGCTGAGCGAGGGAGGTCAAGGCTGCCATTTTTCCGGCGCGGTGGACGGCTTTGGTGTTTTCCGATTGTTGACTGTGCCTGGCTAAGTGGAGGGCTTGTCTGCGCAGTGGAAAACTCGCAACTTGCGCCCTTTCTTATAGGCTTTCCATTCGAAGCCGCCACCCGGAAGGCACTCGGCAGTCTCGTCCAGCAGGGGGGGCGGGGGGGGGGGGGGGGGGGGGGGGGGGGGGGGGGGGGGGGGGGGGGGGGGGGGGGCGGGGGGGGGGGGGGGGGGG